>Ga0099824_1001186_pt1 | contig 35779 bp, 18 predicted proteins | sample SiratrowhiteBW_FD_76837 | JGI IMG/M metagenome (GOLD analysis project Ga0099824, IMG submission 76837) | Root nodule microbial communities of legume samples collected from California, USA - Siratro white BW | ecosystem: Host-associated > Plants > Roots > Nodule | place: USA: California... | reverse complement strand
TTGGTTTTTTATATTTTATTTAAATTATAAAATTTTTAAATTTTAACTTTTTTTTTTGATTAAAAACAAAAAAAAATTTAAAATTTTTTTTTGTTTAAAAACAAAAAAAAAAAAAAAAGAATTGTTAAATTGTTAGCCATAAAAAATTATTAACCACGTTAAGATCACAAAAAGAATTGTTAAATTGTTAGCCATAAAAAATTATTAACCACAAAAAATTATTAAAAAAAGAATTGTTAAACTGTTAGCCACAAAAAATTATTAACCATACAAAATTATTAAATTGTTGGTTTGGTAAGGCTTGACACTTATTAGGTAAGTGGTTAAGATCACATAAAAATGTTGGCTAGATCACATAAAAATAAAATGTTGGCTTAATACTGGTAAGTGGTCAAGATCATATAAAATTGTTGGCTAAAAAAAATTATTAAATTTACATTGGCTTAACACTAGTAAGTGTTGGCTAAAAAAAATTATTAAATTTACATTGGCTTAACACTAGTAAGTGGTCAAAATCACATAAAATTGTTGGCTAATTTACATTGGCTTGACACTACTAAGTGGTCAAGATCACATAAAATTGTTGGTTAGAAAAAATTATTAAATTGTTGGCTTGACACTGGTAAGTGGTCAAGATCACATAAAAATGTTGGCTTGACACTGGTAAGTAGTGAAGATCACATAAAATTGTTGGTTAGAAAAAATTATTAAATTGTTGGCTTGACACTGGTAAGTGGTCAAGATCACATAAAATTGTTGACTTGTTGGTTAGAAAAAATTATTAAATTGTTGGATTGACACTGGTAAGTGGTCAAGATCACATAAAAATATTGACTTGTTAGTTAGAAAAAATTATTAAATTGTTGGATTGACACTGGTAAGTGGTCAAGATCATATAAAAATGTTAGCTTGACACTGGTAAGTGATCAAGATCACATAAAAATGATAATGTACTGGTGTCTGTTTAGAAGAAATTATGATGATGTACTGGTGTCCTTTTAGAAAAAAATATTAAATTGTTGGCTTGACACTGATAAATGGTCAAGATCATATAAAAATGTTGGCTTGACACTATAAGTGGTCAAGATCACATAAAAATGTTGGCTTGACACTAATAAGTGGTCAAGATCACATAAAAATGATAATGTACTGTGTCTGTTTAGAAAAAATTATTAAATTATTGGCTTGACACTGGTAAGTGGTCAAGATCACATAAAAATGATGATGTACTTGTGTCTGGTGTACAAAATGTATTAAAATGGTATTGGTGTACAGAATGTATTAAAAATGATGTAATGATCATAAAAAATGATATACTGATATCTGGTGTACAGAATAATAATATACTAGTCTTTGGAATAATGATGTACTAGTCTCTGATTTGGTGTACAAAATATATTAAATGATGTACTGGTATCTGGTGTACAAAATGTATGAATGTGAAGTCATAAAAATTCTAGTGTACAAAATATATGAATGTGAAGTCATAAAAATTCAAATGACAACATGTGAGTCTGAGCTAAAATACATTCATGTTGTGGTTAGTGTGTACCCTTTCTGTTTGGTCTACCAGATACAACATGATGATTCCTTATAAAAACATAAAATGATTTCAAATGATATTATGTTAGTTTGATCCCCAACACATTTATGTTGTAGTTAAGTGTCTATCCTTCCTGTTGGGTCTACCACAATTTATTGTAAAGACAGTTCTATTTTAGAAGAAATGACAAATTGGAGATTTACCGCTATCCTTACATTGTTTAAAAATAAGAATAGTGAAACATTTTTAATAAGTGAAAGTATAATGAAGAACTAAAAAATATATAAAAATAAAATCAAAAAAAAGGATTCCAAATGAATATGAAAGTATAGATAAATTGTTTTATTCAGTACAATAAAGAATGCAAAAATTTGCAAGAAAGAAAGTCAGAAAAGAAACAAAAGAAGATAAAGATTACATTATAAAGAAATAAATAAAGATGAAAATGATATTATAAAGAAATAAATTAAGATAAAGATCACAATATACAAAAGTAACTAAAGATAAACAATATAAATAAATTATGGATTGAATAGATAAAAGAATGAATAAATATATAATCACAAAATCAGAAAAAAAGGATTCCAAAATAAATATGAGAGTATAACAAAATTTCTTTAATCAATCAGATGAAGAAGTAGTAATTTTGTAGAAAAGAAAATTATAAAAGAAAAGAAGATGAAGATTAAAATTAAACTTAAAAAATCAGAAAAGAAATGACAATATAAAAAAGTAAATCAAGATTAAGATAATAATATATATAAAGAAAGAAATGAAGATTAAGTTTATAGTATGAAAAAATAAATAAAAATGACACTACAAAAAGATAAACGAAGATGATGATGACAGTATAAAGAAATAAATATAAAGAGATAAATAAAAATGAAGATGAGAGTATACAAAAAATTGTTGGATCTAGTAGAAAGAAAAATGACAAAATATGGAAAAACAGAGAAGAAGTATGAGATGAAGATGAAAAATGGTTCGATTGAGACTACATACCTATTCATAGAATGTATTATTTTAAAACTTCAGTAACATCTCTTTGTAATATGTTTTGTACATTGTTTAGTTCCATTTTATTACAGAAAATATAAAATATGATTATTTTGAAACTTTCAGTAGCATTTTTTTGTAATATACTTTGTACATTGTTTAGTTCCATTTTATTACAGAAAAAAAAGTAAATAACAGATTAATGTATGAGAAAAAAAAAGAAAAAAGAGGTTCTCTGAAAACTGGACAGTGAAAATACCAAAAGAGGAAAAAAAGAGGTTCATATAAAAAATAAAAAGTTCTGTTGTGAATGTTAAATTGATTAAAATTTTGAAAGATTAAACCATAAACATATATTCCTATATAATATATAAAGTATAAAATATATGAATAAAATATGAGATATATAAAGCATATAATATATTTAATATAAATAATCTATAATTTCGTATATAAAATATATACATAATTATACATAGACATATATTATATAAATTATATAATATAGTTTTTTGGCAGTGCAAGGCGGCGTAGACAATGATAATCCTAAACCCAATCTCTGCAATTAGATATATACGTTTCTTGGACAGAAGTGCAAAGTAGTGGAGGCAGGCAGTGAATTAATGGTACAACAGAGTGTATGATATTGATGTGAAGGCATATCTGAAAAAAAATTATGGTAAACAGCCTGATTGAATTTGAAGTTCATTTATGAAAGTTCAGTAAATATAAGAAATTAGAAATATATAAATAAAAATAATATATATATATATATATATTGTTGGAAACTTGTTTTATTATTGACTATTTTTAGTGAAATTTTCTCTTTCAAAACATGTTTTCTCCGTTGGTGAGGAATATTTATGGATTTCTCTCTCACAAATTCTTCTTTAATATTAAATTAGAGACGGGAAATTTTGGGATATTTACATTGATTTTTTCCATTATTTACTATTTTTTAATTATTTAAAAAATAAAAAAAAATTTATAAACAATGAATATATAAACTTTATACTACCTTTATAAATAATTTTGTTTATTTATTTTCTATTTGTATAAAATATAGATAAAAGCTTGATATAAATTTAACAGAATAAAAACAGATCATGCTTTTCCATAATTAATTAAAGAATTAAAAACATTATTATATGAAAGCTTTTCTTAAACTAGTGTGGGAAATGAATAAAGCCATTACCATCTTTCTAATAAAACTTGAATTATCATTAAATATATATTGAGTTTCTTACAATTAGATTATTCGAAAACATTCCCTATCTATCTTTTACTTTTTCAAAATTTGAACTATTTATTTTGTATTTTTAGTAAGAATTCTAATTCAGTTACTAGGCTTTGGTATTTGGTTAGGAATAATTTTATTTTTAATGTTATCAATTCTACAGCATAATATATATCTATGTAGAGAAAAGTTTTGAATGTAACAAGTATTTATGGGACAAATTCTTACTCTACTTGAAGGGTTTTTTGGTGTGATTTAAATAATTTTTAAGGATCTTGGTGTGTTTTTGGGGATTGTAATGCTATCCTCTCTACCTCCGAAGCTAGAGGAAGGTCTTTGCCTAACAATTTATCTCGTGCTAAATTTTATGATTGGATTAATTCGAATAAGCTCATGAGCTCTTGGCTATTCCTTTTTCTGGTGCTTCTTTTACTTGGTCTAACGGAAGGTTGGGTAATCAAAGGATTGAGAGGAAGCTTGATAGAGTTCTTTGCAATTTCTCTTATTTAGATACTTGGTATAGTTGTAGGTATAAAGTTTTAGTTCGTAATTGTTCTGATCATCATCCTCTTCTTGTTGAGTTTGCTTCTTCTTTGGCGTCTAGAAAGCCTTATACTTTTAAATTCTTTAAGATGTGGTTACAACATCTCAGTTGCAGACAAGTAATACAACAATCTTGGATGAAATGTGGTTGGTTGTCTTATGTTCGTCTTGCAACAAAAGCTTAAGAGGTTAAAGCTTTGTCTTAAGGACTGGAACAAAAATGTTTTTAGGAATGTTCATGAAGTTGTGGTTGATAAACAAAAAATCCTTCTTTCTTTATAGATTCAGGTAGTTGGCCCTACTAAGATGGATATGCTTCTTGTTCAACAACAACAAACTATGCAAAATCTTGATATCATCCACTGTTAGGCCATTCTTGGAAAGAGAAAGCTAAGATGCTATGGTTTAAAGATGAAGACCGTAATTCTTTTTTCTTTCATTCATGGTAAAAAAACTTGCCAATTCTAATGGGATACAAATGCTAGTGGATGGGGATTTGGTTTTTGAAGATCCTAAACGTATTGAGGAACACATTTTCTCTTTTTATAAAACTTTATATGATTCTTCTGATACTAATAATGTGTCTACAAATGTTAGGGAAGATATGATTGTTGCTCATATCCCTAGAGTTGTTTCTGAGGATGAGAACTTTATGCTGGTTAGGTGTCCTTCCAATGATGAGATTAAGAAGGTTGTCTATGCTCTCAACTCTGATAGTGCTCTTGGTCCTGATGACTTTGGAGTCTCTTTCTTCCATGGTTGTTGGGACATTGTGGGTTTCTGATGTTTGTAATGTTGTAAAACATTTTTTCTCTCATAATTGGATCCTCCTAGGAATGAATGCTAATGTGGTTTTCTTATCCCTAAAATTCATATGGCTAGTTCTATAAAAGTCTTCAGCCTATAACCGTGGCAAATTTCAGGTTTAAAATCATTTCAAAAATCTTAGCTAACAGGTTAGCTTCCATTGCTGCAAGGATTGTCTCTTCCAATCAAAATGGTTTTATTAAAGGTCGACACATGAAAGATTGTATTGGTATCACTTCGGAAGCCATTAACATGCTTTCTAAGAAAATACCTAGTGGTAATGTGGCTTTCAAGATTGATATTTCCAAAGCTTTTGACACTCTCAATTAGGATTTTCTCATTCAGGTGTTGAATCAGTTTGGTTTTCACCATACTTTCTTTCAATGGATTTTGACTATCCTTCAGTCTGATAAGCTTTCTATAAGGTTTAATGGTAGTTTGGATGGTTACTTTCCTTGTAATAGGGAGGTCAGACAAGGTGATCCTCTTTCTCCTTTACTTTTCTATATTACTGAAGAAGTCCTCAGTAGGGGGATAACCAATCTTATTCTAATCAATCATATTCTTCTTATGGCTAGTCCTAAAGGGTTTTGTTTCCCCTCACATGTTCTATATGCTGATGACATTTTTATATTTTACAGGGCCAGCAAGCGCTCCCTTTCTAGTCTTATGAAGTTTTTACATTCTTATTGTTTAGTTTCGGGTCAATGGATAAACACTTCAAAAGTTCATTTCGTCATTGTTGACACTTCTCCTAGTTTTCTTTCTGAGATTAAAGATGTGCTTGGTTGCAGTAAGGGCAATATTCCCTTTAATTATCTTAGAGTTCCTATTTGTGTAGGTTCTCCTAAAGTTTGGTTTTTTTAGCCTCTTGCGGATAAAGTCAGATCTAAATTGGTCTCTTGGAAAGGGAAATTTGTTAGCATGATGGGGAGAGTGGAACTTGTTAACTCTGTGATTTATGGTTCTTTATCTTACAGCTTTCAGGTCTATAAGTGGTCCTCCTACCTTCTTAAGCTTGTTGATAAAAATGTTAGAAACTTTATTTGGATAGGTAATATTAATAAATAGGGTTATATGACTATTAATTAGGGTACAATTTGTAATCCTAAGTCTGAGGATGGGTTTCAAGTTGTTCATTTTCAACTTGAAAATAAAACTTATCTTCTAAGGCTTGCTTGAGATTTCGCCTACAATTATTGCCCTTGAATTTCTTTAATGAAGGTTTCGTTTCTTAAATCTAAATATCAGAGAGTTGAGTCCTTCTTTCCTCTTCCATCGGATTGGTATTAATAATTAGTATAATGTCATTTTAAAACACACTTTTTTGATTGTTGGGAAAGGTGATAATATTAATTTATGAAATGATCTTTGATGCTCTAGGAAATGCATCTCTTTGCTTGCAGGTGTTCCTTATGTCGAAAGAATTAATTTGAAAGCTATTGTGGCTCTAGGATGGAAGGAAAGTGGTTCTTGGTACCTGTCTTTGTTTTTTTTTATAAATATTTACGTTATATTTCTCTGATTTCTTGGGAAGATACTCCTAATTAGATGCTAGAAGATTCTGGTTCTCTAACCCAGAAGGCGGTCAAAAAGTTTTTTAAGGATTCTAATCCTACTTGTCAATGGGATAAATAGATTTGGACTAGTTATATTTCTCCTGCGAAGTCTTTAGTGCTTTGGGAGGTTTTACATCAAAGGTTACCTATAGAAAAAAACTATTCAAATTAGAGGTCTTTTTTTGTGTTCTATGTGCTCTCTGTGTAGAAAACAGGACGAATCTCTTTTTCATCTTTTCTTTGACGGCTCTATCACCTCCCAAATTTGGAATTATACCAAGCAGGTTTTTCTTGAGTTTTCTCCTCTCTCTATTAATGATTATTGATTTCTTAATGCTTGCAGGGAGTTCCTTAGTTAACCTTGTCAGACTGACAACTATTACTTACTCTATTTGGATGATATGAAGGATGAGAAACCATGCTAGGTTTCAAGAAAATATTTCTATCTGTTCGGCTATCCAGACTATTAAAGGTTTCATCAGAATGAAGGGTAATTATTCCAAAAAACACATGCACAATGACATTGTTAACTTCTCTTGTTTAAAGTTTTTTTGTATGATCACGCGTTATTGGAAAGAGACCTCTCCTATTTAGATTATTTGGGAATTCCCTCATGACAATCAGTGAAGGTCAACACTGATGGTGCTAGAGGGTGTCCGGGTTTCGCAACATGTGCAGGTTTCGTGGCAGCAGGGGTGAATATATAGGTAGTTTCTCCTCTTTCTTTAGGGTACAAAAGTCTTTATATGCCAAGGTTATGAGAGCCATTTTGACTATTGAGTTTGCTTAAAGTAAAGGCTTCAAACGTATTTGGCTTGAGTGTGACTCTTCCCTACTTTATCGAGCATTTAGTTTGTTTAATCTCATTCCTTAGTTTTTGAGAGGGAGATGGAGAAAGTGTATTAATGTATATAAAGAAATTGAATTCAAAGTTTCTCATACATTTCGTGAGAGAAACCATTGTGTTGACAAGTTGGCTTTGTTGGGTCTTGAGAATAAGTTAAATTTTAAATAGTATGATATATTACATGTTATTATTAAATTAGACTTTTTTCATAATAGGTATCAACTCTCTGTGTTTCATTATGTTTAGCTTGGTTGGAAATGTTTATTATCTTTTTTTATCATGGGTTTGCTTAGTCTCCCATGGTTTTATATTTTTTCTTTTCTCTATTAATAATATATTTCATGTCATGACATATAATTGTTGATCTTTAAGATAAGATGTCAAAGTTTATAATGATGCCTAACATGAATTTTATAAAATAAAATAAAATAATACATTAAAAAAAAAGTATGGACAAAATTATTTATTGTTTGGATCAAATCTTAATAAATGAGTATGTTTATCATATTTATGAATTTTATTTCTTAATAATGCTTCTTAAATAATCATTTAATAAGTTACATAAATATAATTGATGTGTCTATTTTATCTATCTACATATTTATATTTATATGTTAGTTTCTTGCAGTGTTAGCCACATTAAGTATAAAAAAAAATTAAGGAGTTCTTTATAATTATAAACATACCATAGACTTATCAGTCATCCTTAAAATGACCAGCTTTCAAACTTTGTGTTAAATAATATTTATTAATTAATAACTACAAAACTAATTGCATATTAGTTATCTTCATTTGAAATAAATAATTATATATTTGTACTTCCTTTTTTAAATAACTATAAAATACAAATTATTATGGATTATTTAATAATGAACTTGATTAAATATGTAATAAATTGTCATTCACAAAAGTATTACTGATTCAACTAGTAGTTAATATGATTATAATAGTGATGTAAAAAATTATCAAAAATCTATTTCTCTTCTCAAAATGGAAAAATTCACTTTAAAGCTAAAATATTATAAATTATGCATTTGTTATTTACTTTATAAATGAATAAAAAAATACATCTTATTTTGATTTTTCATATATATAAAGTTAATGAAAATTAAAATAATAAATATATGGTAAAGAGATTTAGACAAGCATATATATATATATATATATAAATTATGTCTGTCTCTGTGTTTTAAGAAGAGAATATATAATTATGAACATTGCATACCCTTGTATGAAAGAGAGAAGACAGGCAGAATCAGATACTGTTGTGAGTTTCTTTTCCATAAATCACGTATAAAGGCAAAAGCGACAAAGGGTTGACAAGAGAAAAGCAATTGCATTGCATGCAAAGAGCCAATGGTTTGTTTTTCTGTATCTTTGAAGAAGACACAAAGATGAGTTCAAACCAGATCATGTATCTGTGCCGTAACTAGATTTTGATTTTATGCCTTTATTCTCATACCTTACCAAAATTTTGGGACCAAAAATAAATTCCAAGCTTCTTCAATGAGATACATGATCATGACTTGTAGTCATGAGTGCCCATGCAAGCTGTCTCTGCACTATCCCTTCTTTACAAACACCAACCAAGATTCTCACTACCACTCTTTCTTCTTACTTCTTTCTTTGTCCTTTCAGTATACAATTCTCAACAATTGTCCTTCTTCACACTTTGCTAATGACACAAACTTCATGGACCATTTCATATGGGATCACAATTTCATGGCTAATTTCAAGTTTCAATCTTGCATATGTAAATGCTTTATATAGGGTATTATTGAACAAGTGATCTATAAACATTTTCAAAAAAGAAAAATAGAAATATATGACAAGGGCATAGTTAGGTTTTAGTATTGGCTTGTTGCATGAAAAAATAAAAAATAATAACAGGGAAAAAAACAAAAAGAAGAACAAGAGGACCAAACCAACTCAACGTGCGAGTGATGGGCATGATTTTTTGGAGAAATCTGTATATTGTTGTATTCTGATTCTCATGGCCAGAAGGGAAATTAAGAGAAGGCAAGCAATAATGTTACAACTGATTCTACATTTGTGACCAAACATCATTTATGCCAACGAAAATTGATTTTGTTTCCATTAAGTTTTTAGTTTTACCATGGTTTTTGTCGTGATGTGGCCAACTCTTCACCTTAAAATATATATAATCATATGTTGTGACTAATTAAACTGTGCAGCATAGACAAATTTGGATTCAGTGACATAACATATAAGGGTATCTAAAATCCTTATCATATAAAAGCCTGCTGGAACAGATTATGAACATATGTGCAAGTCTAACTTACTTTAAGGAAACAAAGTCAAGGTAAAAGCTTAAGTTTTCATCTTCCTATGTCCTTTACAGAAGTTTTTGTGAAGTTTTATTTGAATTAATAAGTAAATAGTTGTGTTGTGCTTAAATCAGTTTATGGAAATGACTTAAGACCCTCTCCCAAAAGTGTTTTTTTACATTTATTTAATAAATTTTAGAGTGGAAACCTACCAAAATAAGTTATAAATTAATTAATACAACTTCAATTACTCCATAGAAGGTTAATTATACATTAAATGACAGTGAAAACCAAATGCTCTGGGCTGTGTTTGGTTTGAGGGATTTACTGATAGTGAAAACCAAATGAGCTGAAAAGAGATAAAAGTTTATTCAATTCCTATTCCTATTTTATCCTAACACTGTAAAGATAAATAATTTGTACTTAACTGGTGCAAATACAGTGCTGCAACTAAAATCATACATGTTTATGAATGCATTGCTGCAAAATTAAATTTTGTCTTTAATATGAAATTTAAAAAGGTTAATTTTGGTACCAATAAATTTAATTTGTGTATTTAATTTATGATTTGTTTGAAAAGTTTGAAATTTAATTAATATTATGGTGAAAATATAATGACATAAACCAGAGAAGGATGAACACTGAAACATCAGTTAATGTTACTGTAACTTCCAAATGAAATGGCCTGTTTTCTTTTCCTCCCAATTGAAAATAAATTCGTTTTTTTGTAACATTGATAAGACTGAAACTATTTGCTTTTGTCTGTTGCAGCTAGAAGCCATCCATGGTGAAAACTCACATCAAGTGGCAAGTACAATGGCATCTTGCCCGTCTTGTGAAACCGTGGTGTTAGCGTGCTGAGTCATGTCAGTACCACATGATTGTTGTGGCCAAAGTAGTACTATTGAAACATCATTTGATGTATCAAAAAAAGAGTTTATGATATCATTTTATGCCAGAGTTGTTGTCCAAGTGCATTCTTCATATTTCCAAGCACTCCACACATCATTAAATCTATTTCTTTGGACTCATTTGCTTATAATTAAAGACAAAGTGAAAGAAGTAAAGATATATAAAGAGTGTGTGATTTGATATTTGAAAATTTAAATATTATTCATAGCAGAATCTGCATTTAACTTGATCCATGTTTTCTTGGGGGTTACAGAGGTGATTTTCTTGTTGATGATGTTCCATGAAAAATATGATGTTTCTTTCAACTTTCTACCCTTTTCCACTGCCAAGAGTACTTCAAAGGCTTTTGATTATCTCAATAAAATATTTTAGTGATACAACTAACAGAGAACACAGACCTATATACCTAAACCCTATGCTTAATTTTATTACTCCTAGTAACTTCCATATTGGGAGTGAACAATAAGAGCACTTCTTAATTTCCTATGTTGGATTAGTTGGAATTGTGATGCACTTAGAATGGACTACTTGATTTCTTTTACAATCATCTAATTGAAAACAAAATTCTCTTCATATCAAGCCTAAAATAGTGTCAAAGTCCAAATTAGCCCTTCTGGTACTGTCTTTCTGATTCTGTTAATAATCATGCAGATTTTTGCATGAAGTCATTAGTAATATGATATACATCTTTTACTGTAGATGAAGGCTTGGGATGATTCTGCATGTGATATGGGTCCTTCACCTGCGTATCAGAAATCACATCAAGAAACAGAAGGGAAAATCCTTGTGTTCTAAATTGTAACTCCTTGAGCACCATTAGATAAGCATTTACCACTAAGGAACCTAAATTGACAGCTCTATCACTTTCAACACATCATTCATGCAAAATCAATCCCCACTTCCCACTTATTACAACAAGTGATATTTAAACTTTGCTTTATTTGCTTATCATTACAGACAAAACAAACCACATCCCCATGCATTACTTCCCCCACCCTATGCTAACAAAGCAAACAACCAACAAACTGGAGATTGTGGTCCACACCCTTCCCCCGTCTTTTTCTACCTTTTTGGCTCCATATAAACTCCCTCATTCACTCCCCATGCTCCCAGAGACAAGGCTCTAACCGTTTTCTTGCCCCAGCATCTTCCTCTCTTCTTCTTCATAATTGCCACAACTCATTATGGAGATCAAGAGCAGAGATAGGAGCCAAGTGTCCATTGGAAAGGTCAGGAGAGCCAGCCTGGTTGAAGTAGAAGATGAGGAAGATGAGGAGAATGAAAGTGTGATTGGTGGTGAGGGCTTTCTTGCAGAAGATGAGAGGAAGAAGGCTAGTGCAGGTGGTGGCAGAAGAGGGTCTGCTGGAAGTGGAGTTTCTCCACCTTCTTGTCAGGCTGAGTTGTGTGGTGCTGACTTGAGTGTTGCAAAGAGGTACCATCGCCGCCATAAGGTGTGTGAGCTTCATTCCAAGGCACCTTTTGTCATGGTTGCAGGAATGAGGCAGAGGTTTTGCCAGCAATGTAGCAGGTGTTGAATTCCTCATCTAAACTAAAGCATTTTCTCTTAATGTAAATCTGTATTGCCTTTAGCATCTTATAGCAGAGTTCATAATGCTTATCAATTAAAATTTTGAAACTAAGCATAGTACTACTTTTGAGGTAGTCCTTTAAATTCAAACTATGAACAGGCATGCCTTGAATCTTAATCAGTGACTAAAAACTTTGTTGTTGTGTTACTCAAGAAACATTTTTTCATGCATACATCAGAAACACACCTTAAAAATTCAACTTCAGTGGTTAGATCTTTTAACTTATCTTCCACACAAAGAAGTGTCAACCATTTCAAGGAATTGGTTCTATGCATTTGCCTTGTTAGAAAGCTGTGATGAGTTTGTGCAGGTTCCATGAGCTGGCAGAGTTTGACGAGGCTAAAAGAAGCTGCCGGAGACGCTTGGCAAGACACAATGAGCGGCGCCGGAAGAGCAATGCTGAAACTTGCAATGAAGGATGCAGCGGCAGCAAAGGGCAGCACCCTGCTGAAAGCCTCTGCAGAAATGCTGATGACTGGGGAAGAATTCAGATGAACATGGCAAGGAATTCTGGTTACAGGTCCTTCCACTTCAGATGAATTCAATGTGTTCATCACCATGCTCCCTCTCTTCTGTCAATGGATCTTTACAATATGCCAAGGCATATATTAAAGTCCTCTTTTTATGTTACTAGAATAAGCATCTAAACCAGAACTAAAAAACTCCCAACACTTAAAGGTGGTGTCATTTGTAAACTAAGCACTATATTTTATTATTTACTTACCAAGTTTCTTATGTTTCTGTGTGCCTTGCAATGTAAATTTTCTGTTGTATCACCCTTAAAATGATGTATTTCCCCATTATTAGAATAAAATCTATTGCTTATTGAGTAAATTCACGTATCTCTTTCAATTATTTCTATATATCAAACGTTTATGCTGTATAAATATCGTAGTTTTATTAGACTCAAAATGTATAAAATGGTAAAATGAAATCTCCACATTATATCTGTAGGATTTGTTTGCATCTTCAGTAAATAAAACGGAAAAATAGCTGAAAATGGTGACAAACATGTTCGTTGTCTGGCCCTGTCAATGATTGATATGCTTATGATACTGCAAAGCCATCACCCTCCATCCTATTTATGAAAAGATATTGTTGAAGGTCATTCCCTGGTTCCTTCTGAAAAATGACAACAAATTATAACAACAATGATAGGAGTAATACAAGCAAATAACTTAATCTAAAATCTTACAGGCCTAGGCAGTGATCTAAAAGTAAGGTTCCAAGATCACTCACAAAGACCAAACTTCCTTGAAAACATGCAGATCAAAGTTTGGTCTATATAATCACAGAATCTACATCTTGCCCACATTGTTAATTTGCATGAAGGACTCAACATAATTATCATTTTATTCATTACACCGCAGTATATGTTACACTTGAAAGTTGCTGGATCAAAGTATGTCATGTGAGTGTTGTGATCACTGAAATTTGACAACAATGCATGAGATATCATCGGTGCTTTTCCTGTTAACTGCTTCTTCGGTAAGGCGCTTTGCTGAAGACCGAGCGTCCTTTACATTTCTGATACAATTAACTGCATCTTGATTTGACATGACCTGGAAAAATTTGAACATTAGATAAAACACCACGAGCACTAAACATGGCTACTTAGAAACTACTTTCTCTAGTCTCTACTCTATAAATACACTCTTTAATCCCTGCTGCCCAAAACTATAAGGACTAAAACCGATTAAAAAATATAGTAAGCAGAGTTAAAAAGTATGTGTGCATGGACTAAAACCAAGTAGTTTCTAAATCGTTAAGATTATGCAAACATAGGAATCAAATGAGTGATTAAACCTATCAAATATATACATTGATAGATAGATAGTCATAAGGTCTTTGCATCATGCTTCATCTATCAAAACTGACCTTCCATAATCCATCACTGGCTAATATAATGAACTCTGCATCATCACCTATATTCTCCACTGTCACAAATGGCTCTGAACTCAAGTGTTTCTTCAGGCTTTTGTCACCAAAAGCCCTTGACACTGCCAGCCGTCCATCAACCCGTGGAACATCCCCTGAGGTAATGACAAAAGTTGTATATCCTTAGAACTGGAACAAAGTCCATGCAAGTGAACTTTTTAGAGCAAGCAACTCAACTAGATCAGAAAAAGCAGCAAGAATCATTAGCTCTAAGCTACAAATCTCACAACTGACCAACCTAGTGGAGCATTTAGTAAGATCTTGGCAAAGTTATATGCATTTTAGATCATGTCATACCTGGAAAGTTTGATACAAAACCACCTCTATTTTTTATATCCTCATGCTCCGTGTTTGGCTCATGATCCACTGATAATTGTTTGGCCACACCCTTCTTGCATAAGACGGCCCTGGAATCCCCAATGTTGGCTACTATTAACTTCTGACAATTGACTAATATGGCTGTAACTGCAGTTGAACCCCCTCTACCTAATTCACCGGACATCTCTAAAATATTAGAATCAGTTTTACTGTAAGCTCTCTTGACTGCATCAGCAGGTTCTTTCCAGAAGTCAGGCTACACAAGACAAAGAATCATTGAACTTCTATTACAAATAGTGATCATATTCATTTAACTAGAGTCAACACTATGAAATTTTCAACTTTGAGGATATCCCTGAAATTAATCGCCTCTACAGTTAAGTAACCAGCAAAAACTAACAACATGGATTACCTCTTTTATTATGTTATCAAACAAATGAGACTGCAGGTAATTAGGTACACTGTGACCTGCGTGCCCATCAAATATTGCAAACAAACCCAATTCATTGCTGTCTACTTGCTTAAATTGAGCAACAACATAATCCTCCATGTCATGATATGATTTTCCTTTTACCAAGTGAAAGCCATGAGTTATGTTCTTGGACATCTTGCTCTTGCCTTTCCCTGAATCAGGGTCTGATGAACCCAAACCAACTTTTACCTGCAAGCAACATGCTATGGTTATCAATATGTGAAGTAGTTAATCAAGTGGGTGATTGGCCTTTCCATATATAGTACTATGGCCATTAAGAAGATGCATTCAATTCTGAAGGTTGTAGACCACATGTAAAGAAATATGTTGTGACCAAGTGGTGCCCTCCCAGCCACTCCATTACAACAACAAAACTTTATCTCAACAGTGAGATAGGTTACATGAATCACACAACCACTCTCCCACTCTCCACTAAATAACCAATTTATTACATATAACAAGATCATTTGTTACACTTTAACGTTAGAGCTGTCCAAAAATGATCCGGCTCACATAGACAGGTCAAAGCCAAAAAGCACCACAAGCACTATTGTTAAAGGTTGACCTAGCTCATTCAAAGTGATAAATTTTCAATGGTCACAACTTTCCTGGAAGGAAATTAGAAAGCTCTCAACTTCTTTTACCATAGTTTTTGCAAAATTCATTGAGGAAAATCCCAGATTAATGACAAGGAACAGATAGCTCTTAATGAACAAAAAAAACCAGGTTTTGGAAGAAAGCACTTAGCATCTTTATTTTGTAACTTTGTCATATCAGGAAAAGACCAGGTTATGCCAGAAACGAGTAAACATAAGAATAAGCAGGTTAGTTCTGGAACAAGCCCTCACTCATCACAATTTACATACTCATACAGATTAAAACCAATTGAAGTATTTGACATAATCTGGTATATTTATCTCACACCGGAAACAAAGATGCATATCGGTTTCAGTGATATGTTTTCCTACAGATCGGAGATAGCTGAAAGATAATAACATTAGATTGCAGAAAAGTAATTGGAGACACTCTCTTACAAGTCAAAGTCAATGATGGAAGACTAGGCACACTGCATGAATCGTTCAACAACAACCACAAAAGGGATACAAATAAAACAAGTTTGAGTTTATTAACTTGAGTAATATAAGCAATAAAAGCAATCCACAGAATCAAATGATGAAGATAATAGCCACAAATGAAGATCTACATCATTTATCAGATGAAGAATATAAAAGCAAGAAAAACGTGATCCAAGTCCAGCCACAAAGAATTTTCTACACAATATCAAAAGGGAGTGACCTGTACCTTCATCTTGTGAAGGATTTCTCTGGTGGTCATAGCTGCTGTCCTTGAGCTGAAGAAAAGAGAGGAAGAAAAAGAAGGCAAAAAAGAAGAGAAAGATGAGTGACTGTGCTATATGCTGATGAGGATGGAAAATAGTTGCGTTGACAGACAGGTCTGAAAAGGACAAGTCCACCATGTTTGATTTTTTGATCATTTTTTTTATGCATATTAAGATATCTCCATTGATAATCAAAACTCTATCTTTTTATATGTATAAAAATTATCTTTTTAATAATATAATTTCATTTACATTGTAAGAATCAAAACAACAACCTTCTTAAAGAATCCATCTTTTGTTTGTTGTTGTTCTTTGATAACTACTAAAACTGTTATTTAACTTTACAGTTTACACCCCTTCTGAAAAAAATTCCATTTTTTATCATCCTTCCCATAGATTTGGTTTCTTCTCTTATACTCCTATATCAGGTGTTCTCCATAGCTAGGCCCTCCACGTGGAATTGAGTCAAATTTTAAGGTTTAAAATAAGTTTTTTGTTCTAAACTATATATTTGTTCTTTTATCTTTAATTTAAATATTTGACCTTTTATGTTTATAGTTTTCATTTTTTTTTTGAGTTTTAGTTCTGTTTAAATTGTAATCTTTTTAATTTCATAGAAAGCACTCTTTTTAGAGTATAAAAACTAAAAACTATTGATAAATTAGGACATAAATAAAATAAAATTATTATAGAAACTAAAAATTAACATTCTAGAGTATAATATCATAATTAAAATAGCCACACATATATTTTAAAAAAGTAAATATAAGTTTTTCAGTAGTTGATAAATTTTCAAAATTAAATTTATTCTTCAAAAGATATATTTGTAAGTTTCAACTCTGTATGACTTTTTTAATTCTTTCTTATCCTCTCCAAGTAGATGAGATATAATTATGAGAAGTACTGTACTTATTCAGTTAATGGTAAATAATTTTGAATAACTGATAATCTGAATTTATACGTGTAACAAAATAAAAAAAATAACTTTTTAATCTGAATTTATTTTTTTAATAAGAAAATAGTTTTGGATTAAAATATATCAAATAAAGAATTGAAATAAAGATGTACTTGAACAGGGGAAACTTTAAAATTTTCTTCAATTGGGTAAAAGCTGTGCGCTTACCCGTGTTGACTAATCTCTACGGTGACAGTGACTCCTATGAAACTTGTAAAATATAACTACCTTTTTTATAATTTGACGTGAATAAATTAAAAAAAAAAAAAAACCTGAACTGAACTGGGTACAAAGAATGTGACAATATTTTCTTTAAATAGAAATCATTAAATTGAAAACTGATTTGATCACATCTGTTTACAAATCTTTTTACAATACCCAATTTTTAATTATATTAAAAAATAATTATTTTATTTTATTTATGTGGCTAACAATTACTTTTTATTTATTTGATAACAACTACTCCACCATCACTTGAAAACCATAAACAAAAATAATATAAATTAGCATCACTTAAATAAATGAGGTTTTACAAGATTAATAAATAAAGTATGCATGTGGATGTGCTTCATAAGAAACTATTCCAATCATTTCTCGATACTAATTCTAAGACAAGAAAATTAAGGAATTTAGTTCCATATTAAAAAAATTTAAAATTTAAATTAAATAATTATTATATTCTAAGGAATTTAAAATTTACACAAAAAGTTCCAGTTAAATTTATCAAATCAAGTCCTAGTTTATCAAACATTTCAAAAAATAATTTATTTAAATTAAAATATTCCATGATTTTTTGAGTTCAAATGTGTTAAACTAATATTTGACACGTTCCTCCATTTTTTCCTTTGTAAATTTATTCATTTCATTATTAGTAAAGTGATTTCTTGGACATTTATTTGTGTAAGCCGAACAAAAGTGTTCATGACCTTAATATGTGTGACTATCAAAATTTAATATAATATCAATACATTTTTTACTTCGAAATTTACATTATAATATAAAAATATACAATGTTATCTTCGTGATAATTACTATATGTTATATTAATAAAGTTAATAATTATTATTTTACTAAATCAAGTATTCTCACATCTCAATTATCATATATTAATTTGAATGAAGTAAATTTGATCAAATTAAGTAATTAAAACAAAGAATAACACCATTCATAATTTAAATGAGAGGTATTATTTAAAAGTAATTTAAACTAAGTCAAATAAATATAAAATAGAAGAAAATATTGCTTGAAAAATGTTTCATACTTAAATAATATTATTAAATAAAAAAGAGTTTATTTCTAGAAATCATTCAGTTAAATACTAAATAGTCACTTGAGAATAATTATCCTTCTAAATAATGAGTTGTTGCTTGAATGATAATCATTTATTAAGCAAAGGAGCTTTAAATTTAGAAGTCTTATATTGAACATTTTTATCTCTGGGAAAAGATAAGTAGTTGCTTTGATGAAAATTGTAGATAACAGTAATCCAGAAGTATGTTAAAATCTATATAAAACCTGATGTAATTTTCTCAATCCATTTAAATTAATAAAATCTAATTTCAAAGATAATCTTTTAAAACTACGTTTAAACCCCATTATCATAGAAATTTTGAAAATGAAACAATATTGTCAAACTTTACTATATAAAACATTCAATCTTTCTTAACATACAAATAATTCACCTCAACAACATTTCATGCCATGAACATATCCTTATTTAAACATCAATTACAGTTGTTGCTAGCTTTTAACCTACTAACATTTAGATACAATTTTGTCTACTTAAAATAACTTTAAAATGTCAATTCATAATTAAATCCTATCATAAATTTTACTTTTATCTAAAAACTATTTATATGTGTGGTCAATTAATTCATAGATGCAAAAGATTTAACACTAACCCTATTGAAATCAAATTAATCACAAAAACTTAATTTAGCATATGATCCAAAAACTAATATCCTTTATTTATAATTTATTACACTTTAAGGTAAGTAAGATGTGAAGAAGATGATAAGTTAAAGATGTTTAATGATCCTTTACATTTATTTTTAGAAAGTCAAACTTAAAAAACAAATATATTATTACAAACTCAAACTCACAAAAACTCGTCCTCTTCATCTAAATGCAAAACCTAAAATAAAAAATATGAAATTTGGAAAGAAAAAAAAATTATCTTAAACAAAATTTTGGTATAAATAATTTAAATTTAATCTTTATAATTTTATACGAAGAAAATATTAGAAAAAAATAAATAAAAATGAGTTTTTTTTTCTATTTATAACATTAAAATTAAACTTAAAACATACTATCATTTTTTATTTAAACCTTTTAAACGTTATGAGCTTGTACTTCACTATTTATTTTATCAAAATTAATTCACTTTAAATTGTTTTACATTTATATTTTCTCTAAAAGAAATAATATTATTCACTGAAATATATCAAATCAAAATTTAATATTTTGATATCGAATAAAATATTTTCTATGCATAAATTATGACAATAATTCAGCGTAATTTCTAATTTCATATTTTTATTTAAAATACACCATTTTTAATCTATTATATATATATACACGCGCTCACACGCGTTCTTCTTTTAGTGAAGAATTAATTATTTTTTAAAATATTTAGAAAAAATTGATAAAATTCATATTTTAATCAAATTTAATTAGTTTACTTTGTTTTCTATGTTAATATTTGCTCTTTAATAACAAGAAATACAATTTATTAAATATAAAATTTCAATTTAGTTATCAAATAATATATTTTATTATGTAAAGATTGAGACGATGATTTCTGCGTAACTTTGTATTTTTATTTGATAATATCTTCATTTTTTTTCATATTATTTTATCATCCTAAAATGTGTTTGAAAGCCATTGATAATATATATATATATATATATATATATATATATATATATATATATATATATATATATATATTGTTTAAGGTTTAGAGTTTCAAATATTTAACTTTTTACTATATTAAATAAATTAATAGAAGTAATATGGTAATTTTTCAGTAAAGTTTCTATTTCAATTAAAAACAGTTATATTCCCACGTTTCCATTTTTTATGGTGGTTTGAAAATTTATTTTTAAAAGGTAAACCAAAGATGGAAACATATAACTCCTTCTAAACACTAAACAAGCGTTTGATATAAATAAACTTTTAGCTTTATGATGATTTGAAGTTAAAAAAAAATTATTTTTTGTGTTAGAATTTTTTTAAAAATAACATTATGGCTAATTAGTACTGATATATTTTGAAGTACAATAAAAATAATAATATTAATAAGAAAATTTTAATTTTATTTGTTTTATTTGAATTTTATTAATTATTAAGAAATTAAATATGTATTTGGTCTTTAACCATTTACATGTGTGTTTATTAACCAAAAATTATTTTTTATTAATTTTTTTTTATTTCATTAAAAATGAAATATATAGTTACTTCTTGTACTGATTATTTACTTTAATATGTTTAAAATAAGTTATTATCAATTTTTCAGAGAAACATGTTCATATTTGTGATTTAAGAAAAAAAACTAATGCAAAAGTATAACGCTATTTTTATTAAATTAGATAACATAATTTTAAATTAAAATTTTAGTGAAAATGTTATATTATTATTATTATTAATTTCTAGAAATTTTTTATAAATATTTTTAATAATATTTATAAAAAATTTCCATTACCCATCATTATTCCTTGAAATAATAGTTAGTTGATAGGATTAATTATTAAATACTAATATTCCTGAAGCAGTATTCTACTACCTACTTTTTTTCTGGTGTGATTCTACTAAGTTTTCACAACCTAATTTTCCTAAACTGTTTTAAAGAGTTTTCACTCTGGAATGGTGTGATAAATATTATACCTTTAAACAAAGCCAGGTCTAACTAACAAAAATCAAACTCAGATTTCACTCCATTACTAAGTGAGGACTTTATTATTGAACAATTTATAAATATATCTGTGAATGTTCTTTAAGTCTGAAGTAATAATCATTAATAAAATTCAGACTCATATTTTTCATTCTGATGTGACTTTTATCAGTGAACAATTTATAAATACCTATGTGAATTTCTTTAAGCCTTGAGTAATGTTCTAATCCTCACATAAACTTTTCATAGCCTAATCTTATCTAAACTTTTTGAACCGAAAGAACAAGTATTCTACTTTGTTTCTAAGTGGTTGAATGAGGAAATTGGAGGTGTGAATATGGGCTATGAGTGGTCCCAAAAGAAGAATATCTGAAATGGGCCCATGGGTGTGCCAGAGAAACCCAAAATAGAGAGTAGGATTTTTCAAAGTGCTTATTGTCCCTTTGTCATTGTGTCCTCATACAAAGAAAGTTTACACCTCTCTCTCACCTCACAATTCCTTTGGTCTTCTCCATGTTTGGCTTCTATGTCCTATAGTCTTCCTACTTTCCTTTTACCTTCCCTTTTTACTTTTCTTTTTTTCTTTCTCTAAATAGTGATGAGTGTATGTATTTGAACTGTGTCCTTTACAATAATAAAAAAAATGCTACATGACAAAAGAGTAGTGTGTGTGATTCATTGTACTTGGGATAAACAAAGACCAATTGAATCAACCATCATGAAACCAAAAGCCTATTTGAAAGAGAATACTTAAGACAAATGCTAACATAATGAAGATTAAAAAGTATTTAATATCTTAAAAACATAAATTATTGGAGTTATTAGGAAGGTGTTGCAAAAGGAATTAGAATTAATATTTTTAAATTATACATATGTCTCCAAAACATGACAAAGTGGTCGTCAAGTTTTTCATATATATAATATTGCATGAAATGGCCACATCATCATTTGGGTGCAAAAAAACTTCTTAACATTCTTTCTCTTTTTAAATAAAATGGGAACAACTGCAAATCTAATATCCAACATGATCTTGAAACATTAATTTTTAAAATGTTGTTAAACATGGACAAGATCTTCAACCATAAATCACATAAATAAATTTACATCTAAACATTAAGTCTGTGGTATTACATTTCGTTTTATTTGTATTTTTTCATTTTTGTTTTCTTCTTCAACTGTAAGAGTTAATAAAAAATGTTGAACACACACCCCGTGTATGAATGAAGTGTAAAGAAAAAAATAATAAAAAAGACCTAATTAATTTTTTAGTTTCCACTGTATATAGTGTTAAATATTATTTTAGTTAAATAAGATTAAAAAATTAGTTAATTATGTTAATATTAAAATTATTAATTTATCAAATTTTTAGATAAACTGTTAGAGTCAGCACAAATATACTTAAGATATCCAGCAATTATCAATTAATTTTAGTGTAATACTTAAATATGTTTATATATATATATATATATATATATATATATATATATATTATCTATTATTTTACTCTCTCACAAATATTTTTCTTTTGCTTTAGCCTTTATGAACATGTTAATTTTGTTTAGTCTTCATAAATATTTTTTTTCACAAAAAATATTTTCTTATTTTAATATATGATGGCATTATATGTTAATATGACTTTTTTTTATGACTGTCAATCTTGTGGATAATTTTGCTAATATCTCATGTGATGGCATTATCATTGTTAAAATTAATAAAGAGAGTTAACAAAAAAGTAAATCAGAAACCAAAATATCCTGTATTATGAACATTAGTGAGTTAATTAGGTTTTTAAAAGAATAAAAAAAAGTTATAAATATAATGAATGGTGTATTAGAGAATGATGAAGTGAGAAATAAAAGGAAAAAGATAAGATGAAAATAGAGTGAAAGAGAAAGTATATGTATTATTCGGAAAAAAAAAATGCGCAAGAAAATATCTTAAAAAATTGCATTTGCTTTTCATTATGTAATTATACTAAAATGTTTTGTAATGTGATGGATGTTATAACTATATGTAGATTATATTCTTATATGAGTACGTTGATCATGCTTTACACCTCTAAATATGCATTTTGATGAATCTGAAACTGGAGAAAAACATGATAAATGACTGTTCTTACTTCTGTGTCGTTTTTATTTATGACATGTTTATTAGGGAAGCAGATAAATTTAAAAGGGAAAAAATAAGAATAAAAGAAGAAGCATGTATGTTCCCCCACACTACTACTAGGTATTCATAAGATAAATGATAGAAAAAAAACATATAGTGAGTGAAATAATAAAGACACTAATGTTATGATTTTGTTATGCTATATCAGTTATGATTATTAACTCAAGTAATATAGTTCACTAAACTGGTTTGGATCATATTTTTCATTTAAAAAAAATGATTTTATTTAGGTGTTACAAATAAAATAATTATGTTTATGTATTCAACATTTCTTCTATCTAACTTTTATACTGTTTTTCATTATTTTTTGTCATGTCACTTATAATTTATTCTTTTACTTTTATTCTCTCTTGTTTTATACATAGACAAACAAATAGGTGTATATTTGTCATTTTTGTATACAGACTCATTAAATTTACAAATAAGTCATTGGTAACAGTATGCTAGAAATTGATCCTCTTAAACAAGGATTCATATTCAAATTTTGTGAATAAGATAAAGACGAATTGAGTTCATAAGAAATAAAAAGTTCTAAATTTTATCGTGTAACTCTCTTTTCAATTCAACATTTTGTTTTGATAATGTTTTGATGTATAACTCTTTTTGAATTTGGCCTTTAGTCCAAGAAGAATGTATTAGAACAAAGAAAACGATAAAAATCAAACATATAATAGATTATCAGTACGTTTAGAACACAAAAGAATTAATTTTACTCTACAAAGTCATGATGAAGTGATCATGCAATTCGGTTAATTATCTATTTTTTAAAATTTGATTAATTTGTGTGTTATTCTTAGTCTGTATGTTCTGCAAATAAATGTGTTTGTTTAGATTGTAGTTTAATACACACTACCAACCATGGTTTGGAGAGTATCAACGGGATTTCATATTTGTCAAAACGAATTGTCTTTTGGGCGTGCTAGACACATGATAAAAAGAAAAAAAAAGTTAAAAATATAACATTTTACTCAAAAGGCAAGTATTTAACTATATTTAAAAAAACATAACTCACTTTTTGTTTTTGAAATAGTTTAAAGTCTTTAATAAAGCTGTACTATCTATTGGAAACTACATAATTGAGCTCATGTGGCCATATTTAACAAATAATAACATAACTAACTAAAATAGTTTTGAAATTAATATGGAAAACATTTTAGAAAACTTACAAGACAACATAACGTTAATCTTAAATTAATTTTATAAATCATTCATATTGTTAGAATTAATATAAGGTTAATTATAATATTATACAGGTTCAAATTCATTTATGTGGAAATAAGTATGAAAAAAAATGTGGAAACAAATATGTAAATAGGATTACTTGAGCTAGGTAAATATTATGTTTTGATAGCATTTATTATTTTTAACAATTAAAGCTAACTTGAGTGTCAAAGAACTTTTTGTAGCAAGTGGAGTGTCAAAGACAATGTGGAGTGAAGTGATAAAATCATCACAAAAGACTCTCTCGACACATATAAGAACAATTGGCATCCACGATGAGGCCAAGAAGAACATTGAAGAAATTAATGGTATCGACGAGGAATATGACTAACAACCGTTAGAAATCAGTAGATACGCAATCAACTGAAGACCTTACTAGGCATATGACATTACTCTTGGTTCTCTAGAAGGAAATGACATAGTTAAAGTAGAAGAATGTAATAGAGATTAGTACTTTGAAACAGAAGAATGAAGAGATAAGGAAAAAAAAATTGGGGAACAGACCCATATATCTCACTTCGTCAATGAGGCTAACTAGGATACTGCAAAGGATATGACTGTCTCACCTAGACCGAGACGACCCCCCCGCTTCACTATAGTGACTTGAAGTTAGGAGGCGGAAAGTCATAAGACTAAGTCCCAACTACATAATTAACCCAACACGTTCATGACCATAGGTGGCACCTGGAGACATTCATTCATCAATGGTATCATATTTGTAGTGCTTCCACCCAATTGGAAAAGATTGATAATCGACCCATATGATGGATCAAGAGACCTAGATGAGCACATCAATGACTACATCACACAGATGAGCCTGGGTTTGGATACGACTAATGGCATCGTCCTATGTCGTATCTTTCCTACATGGTTGAAAGGGGGGTGCTAACTTGGTTCATGCGACTTTCACCCCCTTGATCGACTCATTTGAGACATTGATGGTCAAATTAGGCCCACAATTTACGACAAACCAATTGTATCATTTGCGTCCATCACATTAGTAAACATTTGACAACATAAGGGAGAGTCACTTAAACTTTTAATGGAAAGGTTCATAAAGGTAGCATTGAGTATCTAGAACACCAATCTGGAAGTGGCTCTACATCATAGGGTTACACCCTAAGGCTAGTCCGTTTGCTGATAATTTGTGCAAGAAATCTACAACAGACCTAGGTGAGTTACGGTGAATAGTTATGAAATTCATGAAGTTAGAAGAATTACGAGACTTCATAAATAAAGCAAGAATAAAATGGTATCTAAGAAGGTGAAAGAGAAGGATAGGCTGAGAATATCTCATCCGACAATAAAGCCCTAAGAACATAGAATACCAAGGTTCTCACAATATACACCCGTTAATGTTGATCGCAGTCAAATCCATTAAGAAGCTCTCAATGCTAAACTAATCTCAACTCCAAGGAAGGTGTCGACACCAACAAATAATGCAGGTACCATCACAATAAGAGAGATCACACAACCGAAGAATGTCAGACATTAAAAGACAAAATAGAGGAGTTGATACAAGTAGTCCACCTCCAAAGGTTCATGAAGGAAATCAAATATTAAATGATGCCTCAATCATCAAGAAGAGGGGAGCAAATCATTCGTTGGGATCATGATAGGATAGATCAATGAGATTAGTCCCGACAAGATGAGGATGAGCAGAGATTGCCAAACTGATGTCCTAAAGCTTACCAAGAGCATAACCGAGAAGCACCACTCTGAAGTTTGATTAACACCATCATAGGTGGGTTCGTCGAAGGGGGAGTATTGACATCTGCAAGGAACCAACACCTCTGAACAGTGCAATCTGTCAATGTCGTGACCTCTTCCCCTTGTAGAAGGATGTCACTCATCACCTTCATTGACACTACTTCAAAGCCATATACCCTAATAGCCATAACGGTTGAGGTTGAAAACTTCGCAGTCATGAAGACCCTAGTCGATCAAGGGAGCTTGGTGGACATCCTATATTGAAAACTTTCAAGAAGCTACAAATTCCTGAAACAGAGGTCCAACCATATGACGACCAAATCATGGGATTCTCGAGTGTAAGCATGAATACCAAAAGCAACATTTAGGACTCAAAAACCAACTATCGTAAACTTGTCAAAGGGGAAACAAACGTGTGCATCTGTGAACATACACACATACATATAGAAAAATTCATACGAAGCATCCTTTCAGCCATGATACACATTATCAATGGCGCTACAATGCGCCATGGAAACTATACCTATTTCGGCATCCCTTTTTAGCATTGGTATGCTCACCAAAAAGGACTCTACCATAGACAATTATCAATGCTTAGAAAAGTATTCAGTCACTCGAGTATCCACAAAATCATAGCCTGACCAAAGTAGAAGTTCATTTTTGACCTGCTTCGAGATAAGGTCTTGGGCTAGACCTATGACATCGATCTGACATACCCTTGTCTTGGAGGTTGAACTAACACCTATGATGGCAACCAAAGACTCATCAAATCTTCCAACGATTACCCACTCAAAGAAGCCAATGAGGAGGACATCGCTAACTTAGAAAAATGAACTGCCTACATCGAATTAATTATAAAAAGCTGGTGGTCTCTACAAAAGGACCCACCACTATTTATAGAAATCGAGAGAGGTAGACAACCCAAATGATGTTTCTCTCTCCAACGATTAGATCTTTTCACATCCAATGGTTGTATGATTCCAAACACGGCTCACAAGTGTTAAGCTTCAGATCCTCATTCGATCCATACCAAGATCCTTCGAGACTCTTCTGGATACACCCCTCGAGTTTGGGAGGTTGTGAGTAGTATGTAGTTGTGTATATCTTGACTAAAAGATAAAACATTATCAGTGAAAATATGAAATTTTATTGCAGATAAAACTCTTGAACAAAGCTCTCAAACTTGGGGGCTAATGTATTATATATGCTTGAGACCATATAATTGAAGTCGCTTGAAACATCTAGCCGATAACAATGGAACCAACCAAAATAGTCTTAGAATCAAAGCCAAAGACACCTTAAAAAATCGACAAGACAACATAATTAATAGTAACATTAATCCTAAATTAATTTCATAAATCAACCGTATTGTCAAAACTATATGAGGTTAATTATAATATTTGTGTAATGAGCTAGACCCATATGTACAGAAGCCTAATATAAATTTATAAATAAGATGATTTGAGACATATAAATGTTACATTTTGATAACATTTATAAATCACAACTACTAAAATTGATTTAAGTATAAAAGAACCTTTTATAAATACGATCTTCTTTATTCTAAATCTGAGAAGAAAGTTGTGGAGTAAAGCCACATTATATTTAAAAAAAAAAAAACCACTCTTTTAATCCATATAAAAACAATAGTACTCACTACTTAGAACACCTTTTAGTAAACTTTCCTACCATCATTCTTTTAAAGGAAAACAAAAGAAATACAATAAATATATACTAAAAATCAATTTATGTACGAGTTAAAAATATTTTTTAAGAAAATAATATAATTTTTTTGTAAGTTAGTCTGTATATAAATTAATTTTAATTTATATAAAATATTATCTTTTAAAAATACTTGTAGAGACGATCGTAGTTATGTTAAAAAGCCAATTTAGAATAAAAGGGAAGACATATATGGTTTGTTATTTACGGCAAAATCCAATTAATGCAACAGTGCCAATATAGTCTTCGATACATTTCCAGCGTCTTTTTCCGTAAAAAAAATGATTCTTTTATTTCTTAGCCAATTCATTTAAAATTATTAATTATACACTGCCATTATTACCTTCAATATTCCTAACGTGATTTTCACCAATAATAACAAAAGAAAAAAAAAACTTATACTTTTAATAAAAACACAGAACTCATTCAATGTTTTCTTAAGTAGTTCAAAATATTTAATATAGTAGTACTTCCGTGTCAAATGTTACAGAGACAATAAAAAAATCCTTAACAACTATAGTTAAATCTGAACAAAACTTTGGGTCCCAGATAATGACCTAAGTGAAAGTAAACAAAAAAAATGTTACTTTTCCTTTGGGCCTAACTATGATTTGCAAACTATAATGCAAATACACTAATAATCATTCAAAGTCACATTAGCTTAGCCGGGTAATCATGTAACTTTGCATTGAAAATCTTAATATTAATATTAATAACATGCCTAAACAAATTACTGATAAATTAATTAAGTGCGTTAAATGATTAGTGTGACTTTTGATATTTTTTGTGTTCAATGTACAATTATGAGTCAGAATCTAAAATTTAAAAATGAGACAGCATGAAAACTTTATGTCTAATTGAAGTAGAAGAAACAAACAAATGATGATTAATCAAGTCTGATTAAGTGGAAGACAGAAGAAACACAAGATGCAAAGTGAAAAGCCAACACATGAAAAAGGAACACAAGTAACTTTTCCTAGATACATATTCTCATCTCTCATTTTTCCTTACTAAAAACTCACCTTTTTGAACCCCCAATTCACTCCAAAAAGGTTTCCATGACATCCGGGTACATACCCCCTTCTGAATTCCTATACTGCACACCTTGTTGTTGTTGATGGTGATCCATTGAAGTGGAGGAAGATGATGAGGCTACTACTCTTGCAGGTAGAGTGAAGCTCCTCTTGAACTTGTCCATTTTCCTTGCATCATCTTGGTTGTTGTCCAAGCTCAAGAACTCATTTGGGTTGGTTGCACTAGGATTTTGCATGTTGGAGGCATCTGAAGTGGGGTTTTGACTAAGAGGGTGATGCTGAGTTTGATCACCTGGTTTGCTCCCCAAGGAATCAGGATTGAACAAAAGCTTAGCATCATCTGTTCTTCCTGTGAGAGCATTGAAGAAAGACAAGCCATTGGGCCATTTTATGTCGTTTTCATGCTCCCCCATCATGTCCTCCACTCTTGCACTCTCAGATGATGCATGAGGAATCAGAAACATGTTTGCCTCATCTTTAGGGAACCCAAGTCTTGCTGCATGTTGTTGAAAATTTGGTGATGATAACATGGAGGTGGCAGAAGTGAGTGGCCTCTGACCCCAGTTGAAGAGGGGAGGTGGCCTAATTGGAATGGTAGATGGTTTTGAAGGAACAGAAGTAGAAGAGGAAGTGTTCCTTGTTGAAGAGAAGAGTTGGGAGAGGTAGAAACCAGATTGGTAGCCAAGGGACTCAAAAGTGTGTCTCATTCTAAGCACAAAATGAAGGTCTTCAGGAATCTGAAAAAAAAAAACAAAAATATCAAACATTTGATATTTTTTAGTGACTTCTTCTACCAATTGAAAATAATTAGCCAGAACTAGTGAAGGTAATTATTAAATTTTAAAAAGAGCAAATAAGTGAGTAAAAACAAATTTTGGGGGAGAAAAAGTGATACTAATTAACTCACAATCTTGCAAGAACCAAGTTGGAGAAGGCCATGGCCTGCTTGAATTACAGCTATGGTCTGGTCATGTAACAAAAGCAAATAAAATCTGTTTGAGACCAATAATAACAACAAAAGCCAAACAAAACCAACAATGATTCTGTTCTGACCTGAATGCCTGACTCAAACTGGTCTGTCCACTCAGGAGGAAGCTGCAGTTAATGGCGTCAAAAAAGGATGTTGAGTCAATCAATCATCAAACAAACAGTTCCACATAATAACCACCAGAAAAAACAAAACATCCAACTACTTGAAATGCAAATATTATTGTCCAAATCTACATCTACGTTCTAAAGAAACAAAAAGTAAATAAATAAAAAAAATCAGAGGGAAGTTTTGAATATGCATACATACAGCATCAAAGGAACTCTGCCAATAGTTGGAGATATTCGGTTCACATTCAGTGGGCTCTTTAAAGACCCACTTGTGGCACTTATCAGATGCAACTTTCCCCATCAACCTGTTCCAAAATCCGAATCCATCCAATCAGAGCAAGGTTCAGAGGAGGGAAAAGAAATTAAACCATGCTTCTGCATAAGTAACTCCCTACTCCCTCCACATGGTATTGGATATACTGAACAAGATTTCCCAGAGAGAAAAAAGTGATAGAGTAAGAAAAATAAAGAGAAGAAAAACCACAACATAACAAACAAACACCTACCCAGTACCCACCCTTCTCCATAATTATACAACTGAATGGACATTTTGCTGAAGGCCTTTCTCACAGGATCCTCCCCATCAATACTTCCTCGGCAGAAACCATCTTCCCACATCAACATCCTTCAAAACACACCCACCAACACAAACAAACAAACACCAAACAACCTTAAACAAACACCAAAAAACCTTAAATAAACAGCTTCAAAAGCCAAGTTAAAGTTACAACATGAAGAAAGAAAGAGAAAGAGAGAGAGAGAAAAAAAAGGAATATGCTTAGTATGCTGCTTACAAGCTACCGTTGTCATCTCCAACCTTGCAGCCATTACCACCTCGAACTCTCCTGCAAGAAATGGAGAAGACCCAGTTGAGGATGGAAGGTATAGTTAGAGAGAATGAAGAAAAGTGAGAAGCTTGGCATGGCATGGCATACGGGCGAGGACGAATGGTCCAGAAGACAGAGTAAGTCCAGTCTGAGTTGAGACACACCCTTTTGAGGGCCTCATGAAGGGCCATCATCCCAACAGCTTCTTTGCTCCTATCTGATGCTCCTGAGCCCACCATCTCTCTCTCTCTCTCTCTCTCTCTCTCACTCTCTCACTATATCTATCTCTATATCTCTCTCACTGTGCACTTTTTTCCTTTCACTTCACAATTACACACACACAACACACTTTCTTCTCTTCTTCCAAAACTGTTTTTGATCTGAGCAACTCTACAATGCTTTGCTTAACAAGCACAGAGAAACCTTCTTCATCTCTCTCTTTCTCTCTGGTGGTGCGACGATGTTTGTTTGTTTGTGTATATATTTATTTGGCTAAGGTAAGGCCTAAGGGCTCTTTATCTTACTTGGCTTTTTGTTTCAACCTAAGAACCGAGCTTGGTTTCTTACTTTCACATAAAGCAGTAAAAAAAGGAGGGAGTGAAGGAGAGAGGTACTTTTTTTTTTTTTCTTTCTAATTATTGATAATTAAATACAATGTGATGTGTTTAATTAAAGATCACCAAAATTATTAAATGTGAGATTTATATGCAATTAAGGATTAAATTTGTTATTTGTTTATTTTAATCTTTGGAATGGTACGTTTTTAACTGTGGGGCCAGCTTTTATCTTCTTTCTCTGTCTTTTTTTACAAGCACCACAACAAAAAGGAAAGTAAAAACAAAAAAGGAGATGAGAAACAGACACCCTATTTTTTCTTAAATACTCCTTTAACATCAATGATATTGCAATTTTATTTTAAAATATAAATAACTTGAAAAAATATTGTTCTTTTATTTTTGTTTGGATTATAGAAGAGCGAAAATGGAAAAAAATGAGAAAGAAAATGGAAAGTAAAGTTCTTTATATTAGGGAGTATGAAAAATGAAAGAAAATAAGTGAAAATTTTAAAGTTGATTTGATTGATGTAAAAGAATAATTTTTTATATATTTAAAGAATAATTTGTAAATAGTATTTTTAAAAATAGTTTGGTATAAAAGTAATTTTTTAAACTTGATATAAAAGTAACTTTTAAAATATAAACTAGAACTAAAATAAATTTTAAATTAAGAGAATAAAATTATAATGAAATTTTAATAAATAAAAAATACATTTTAAAATAATAATATACTAAAATAGATTATTTTATAAAAAATATCGAAATTTAAATTAATTAATTTTATTTTATTTACTATTTTAAATATATATATATATATATGTTATTATATTCTTGTATCAAAAAATTAATATTTTTTTCTATTTAACATATAATGTTATAATATTTTAATAAAATACTAATAATACAATGATTATAATCAACAAAATGATATTTTTATAATTATATCATTATTATTTGCATATTTTTGTGTTGAATAATTTGTCATGTTATTTTAGACTTGGCTAACTTCAATCCATAGTAGGTGACTTTGGCCTAAAGCAATGTAACACTAGAATTCATATAGGGAGTGTTTGTTTCTAGAGTGAACTTTTCTCAACGAGCTAATTTTACTTAACAAAACTGAACTGGTATAAAATAAGTAAGCAATCACAGTAAAATATAAATACTTTTTCTTTTAAACATCACTTAACCAACCACGCTATTTACTTGTTTGGAAAAAAGTTCATAAACACTTTTAGCTAATAAAAATATGAATAAAAAATTTAAAAAAAAGTTTATTATTTAAGGGTGAATAAAATGTACGAAATAAATTGAATTCTAAAACAATTCTACAAAATTGAACCAGACTCTACAATTATTTAGATTAGTAGAATAAAAGTCAATTATAGTTTAGTGTACTAATCAAATTAACTTAATCTAAATGATTGTTTAACTGCTTGAATTACATGAATAATTTGAACTATTAATAATACACATTTTATTTTACTAAAACATAGTTTTCAGTCTCATAATTCATAGTTAATTCATTTTAGACGTAAATATTTAAGAGTAATTTAGTTTTTAAAAACTAAATTAAAATAACAATTTAGTTTTCTATTCTTTTAAAAAGCAAGTTAGTTTTTTTCATGTCATTAAGTACCAATTTAGTTCAGTTCAATTTTGTTTAACCATATGTTGTTTGGTTGTGGAGGTCGGTTAATTGAGCTGAAAAGGAAAGATTAAAATCAAGTATTACTAAAGGAAATACAGGCTATCTGTGTATCTCATTTCTATTACATTAAATTTTATATATATTATAGCAATTCAATGTTATTTGTATCTTTAACCAAAACAATGGTGAAAAAATTATGATATGGATAAAAAAGCTACAACTTCAAACAATAATTAAAATAATTTAGAAAACAATATTTTCAGCAGCAGGTTAGTATATTACTCTTGTGAATGATCATTATTCTAGCATTACTAATCATATAAATTGTTATCAAAACAAAACTTATATCTTTTGGATATATCTTAAATAAAAAAATGTAGAGCAAATTATTAAATTTACCTATAATTTTTAAATTTTGTTAAATTAATAAAATTTATCAAAGAAGCTAAGAAATGAAAATAGAAGAAAGACATTAATGAAAATATATGAAAAAAATATTTGAGTGAAAAGAGACTAAATATAAGAAAGAGAGAAATTGAAAAAGATGTTTGAATCGAAAAATTAAAAGAGATATAAAATAAAAATTGTATTCTAAAAATAAAGAATTGTATTGTTCTTAAGTGAATATTTATTAAAGTTTAATATTAGGTAATATAAAGAAGGAGAGTGTAATAAAATATTATTAATAAAAGTTGAAATAAATGTGTTCACTATAAGTTGTACTAGAGGATTTGCACTATTATCTTTATAAAAGTTGGATGAGAGAGTTTGCAATTTTATTGTTGTAAAACTGTTAAGAGAGGGTTTACAATTTTCTCCTAGCAACAAAAGTATAAGATTAAAGGTGTTAAATCATGTTAAAATTTAACACGTGTTTTTTTGTTTGCACTCTTATTTGTGGATGTGTTTTAGCTAGAAGAGATTATTTTCTATTGTGGGATTTCCAAAAGTGGTATCGTAATTACAACGATGAGAAGGAAGTTATTGGTAGTGTTTCGTAGGTGTAAGGTAATATTATTGATGATGGGGATTAGATGTCGTTGTTGATATGTCTATGCAAATCACTAGTATCGAAAGTGGTGTAAGTTGATCTGTTAACAAGGTGTCATGTGTCAAATGTTGAAGTTTCATTGCAGAGTTACTCTTTTTAATGTGAGACTTTTGGTGAAGGGGAATATGTTATTTCAAGTATGTATTCACCAAATTTTCATATTGAGTAATATAAAGAATGAAAAGATAATAATTTACTATAAAGATGAAGAGTTGATCTAAGTGTGATCGTCAGAACTTAATAAGTTCTTTAAGTGTATAGGAGACTTAGACAGTTATGTTTTATGAAAGAACTTTTAATTTTATTTTTGTGAAATTTGTAATAAAAAGCTTGTAATTGTAAAAGTTCCATGAGAGAATTTACAATTTCATTCTTGTAAAAGTTTTATAAAAGAATTTACAATTTTATCTTTATAAAGATTTTAAATATGAGAGTTTGTAATTTTATCTATCCAAAAATTTTGAGAGAATTTACAAATTTATCCTTATAAAAATGAGAGAAAAAGTAATAAATAATAAGAATTTTATTCAATATTCTTGGATATATTACTTGAGGTGTCCATCTTTAAATTTATTTATTTGTCAAAAGGAAATATTTTTAAAAAATGTAAAATAAGGTATCTTTATATAATATTACACAACTTTTGTAATTGAAAAAAAAATAAGAATTTAGGTTAGACATCAACGATAAAAATATTATTAAAAACAATTACTATTTTTTTAAGTATCAAATATTGTAAAATAAAGAGAGTATTATTTAAAAAAATAGCTTGACGTGAGAAGGAAAATAAGAAAGTTCTAAAATTATACATTTGTTCATTCATTCAATAATACATATTTAAATATGTGCGTGTTATGATATTTAAATATTATAAAATCATTTAACAAAAAATATACTTTCTTGTTTTTTCTGAATTAAACCAAGAAAAATATTTGTTTTTCTCTCTTCACTTATTGTTAAAAAAATTCAATTTGCTTCACACCCTTTCTCGAAATTCAAAAAAGTTCAAGGCATTCACACTTCTATTTTAGTATTATTTGAGAGTTTCTAAAAGAAATATAGAACTATTAGTTAAATTCTCATACAGAAAGAAATCTTTATATAGTTTTATATTTTTTAATTAATTTAAAATATCGATCATATATTCAAAAAGCATATTAAAAAGCTTGTTGGTATCGTTTAATATATTGTATTATATAATAAAAGTTATTTTTAGAACTAATATATCAATACGTATTTAAATTTTTATAATTTATATTTAATTTCAGTTTTTCTTAAATGTTAATGTAGAAGTAGTATCATTCTTAATTATATTAAAAAAATTGCTAATCTAGTATGGTTGATAGATATATTTGTTTCTTATACAAATGTGTAAAATTTCAGGAAAAATATTATATATATATATATATATATATATATATATATATTTGTATAAATAATATATATAAAATATATATATTTTTTTTATATATATTTTATATATAAAATTTTTATATTAATTTAT
>Ga0099824_1001184_pt1 | contig 35796 bp, 8 predicted proteins | sample SiratrowhiteBW_FD_76837 | JGI IMG/M metagenome (GOLD analysis project Ga0099824, IMG submission 76837) | Root nodule microbial communities of legume samples collected from California, USA - Siratro white BW | ecosystem: Host-associated > Plants > Roots > Nodule | place: USA: California... | reverse complement strand
TGGTTCAGCATTGACTAATGAAATCTTATTGAAAGTTTTATTATAAATAATTATAAAGTCATATTGTTTGTTTATTATTAGTCATTTGAATGCTACCATAATTAAATAATTAAATTTAGAGTCTATCAAATTGATTCTATATTAAAATATTTTTTACTATCCGTCCTTAACGTCAGCTATATTGATATTGTAGTTTATTGTTATTTATTTTTTAATACAAAAATATCATATATAGTCAGGTAGATTTTAAATTGAATCGAGACAAACTCAGGCTACCTCAAACATAGGCCAACTCAAGCTTATTTGAGGTCAAGTGGGTCAGATTATTTTTAACTTAGGTTATGCTCTATCATGTTGATTGTAAATTAGGTCAATTCAGATCTAAATTTAAATCTAATTTAAAAATTTATTCAAACTAGATTTAATCTAATTTAAATTGGACTGAAAAAATCTAGTTCAATTTGATTTAATTAAAATGATTTTTAGATCCAATTTATTTCATTGAATTTAGATTATATCGAAAAATTCAATTTATGATCACTCTTATCAAGTAAACAACAGTAGGTAATAACGATCTTGTGGTAATAATTTTGTTGTAACAATCTTGAGATAACAAAAAAAGAAAGATAAAATAATAAAAACAAAGAAGAAAAAAAAAAGAGGGAAAGAAAAAGTAGATGAAAACACAAAAAATAATAAAAGACAAAAATAATTATGATATTAAGACTTTTAATATCTCTTAAAACTATAATCGACACAAATAATAATATTTTCATCTCAGTTCAAATTAAAATTAATACATAAAATATCTTCACCTAAATAAGCTTGTCATTACTTGTTTTAGTATATGTGTATTGGAATTGTTATAAACCATCATTATTTTTCTTATTATTAGCTTCAAAATCAGCTACCTTAAATACCTAGAAGAAATTATCATTCATAACTATAATATCTGTCTTATGCTAGAAATAGCATCACATGAAACATATAAGACACATTAATTTCCCACAGCATTTGTTGCTTTAGACAATTAAACATGGTCTTGCAATGCTGACAATGGGTTGGCCAAGATTTAGAATTTCCACACAAAAATCGAACCATTTTACAAAATAACAAGATTGAACAACCCTGTTTGCGTATATAGTTGACCCTTCGACCAGAAAAAAAAAAAGAAAAAAAAGGGAATTTGAGCCAAGATTGGCCCACAGGCATGTGCAGCATGTGGACGTGAGCCATGTTTTTGTGCTAAAGTAAATCACTCACTCAACCTTTCTTATGTCAACATAAAGCTTAGTCAATAGTTAAATCAATGGCACAACAATTGACAGTTAGCAACACACACATCATACATGTCACAGCTTTGTGTTTTGTTCTCTCACAAAAACAATAGTATAAAACACATGAACATAATTTAGTAGAATTAGTATGATAAAAAATGTAACATTGTTTTTATAGGGAACAGTTTTGGTTATGTGTGTTGCGTCACTTGTCTTCTTCCTTGATTACCAAAACCCACGTGGGTCTCCTCAAGTGGTGAATTGCAGAAAAATTGTGATTGAAAAATTGGTGTTTAATTGAGTGAATTTCCACCAGCTATTGTGAGACAATAGTCCTGATTCGATTGGCTGTGCCAAGTGATCACAACTGGAGAAAAATTGTTTATGCATAATTAATCACAACATTGAAAATGGAACACCAATCTCTAGCAGAAGGCCAGATCAGGTTAAGACATATAATTGTGTCAAGTTGAAGAGGACACACTAACAAGCTGATCATATAAAATATTCATTTCAAGAGGGCATTGATATGTCTGCTGAGTTAAATAATTGCATAAAACCATACCACAAAAAAACTTGTAATTATGCAGAATAAGGTTGAGATCAAAATATGTCATAAAGGGTTGAGATAAAAGTATATATATTAAAGAATTTATGGGGTTTGGTGTGCTCTAATTTTGAGGACCTAGGTGGCCACCCCACAAATCAATAGTGAGAGTTTTAGATAAACTAGAATGAAGGGTCATTATGAAAAAATCATGGTAGTGAAATTAAGGGCCTACCACTTAGGGAAAGGACCCCAAAGAGGGGTTGTTCTTGAAAGGAGAACACAACTGTGGAAACACATGAAAGTACAGAAAAGAAATGACCACAATGGAATGTAGACACTAGAAAAAACCAGAGGTAAGTTACAAACAACAACATTAAGCTTAATCACATTATTCAATTCCCACATGGAAAACAAATTAGCTGAATGTAGCACAACTGTGCCTTATGGAACCCATGCTTTTTTTTTTTTTTTTTAAATATTCCTTTTCCTCCTTTTTCTTTTATATGTTATTATTTTCCATCTTTTAACACAAATCTTTCTTTTTTAAGGCTTCCTTAGCAGGGTCTATTTATTTTTGTGCACCCTTCACTCATTCTTTCTGTACCACACCAATCAAGATCAGAACCATGAGAAAACGTATCAGTATGGAAAGTGATGCTGACTTCTTCAATTCCTTTTCCACATCTCCCTCCTCCTCCACTTCTACTTCCACTTCCACTTCTATCACCACCACAACCACAACCACAACCCCTTCAATCTTCATTGACACCAACACTTCTAGCACATCTTCTACCTCAAATTCATGCAGCAAAGAACACTCCAAAACCCCTCGAAATGATACTCCTCAAACCTTGTTGGAAAGTGAGAAGTACTCAAAAGGGTGCAAGAAGAGGCAGAGGGAGAGTCCTAGCAATGAGAACCACCCTTCTTATAGGGGTGTGAGGATGAGGAACTGGGGCAAATGGGTGTCTGAAATCCGTGAGCCAAAGAAGAAGTCAAGAATCTGGCTTGGAACATACCCTACAGCAGAAATGGCTGCTAGAGCACATGATGTGGCTGCCTTAGCCATCAAGGGCCATTCTGCATACCTCAATTTCCCCGAACTGGCTCGAGAACTTCCAAGGCCAGCCACCACCTCTCCTAAGGACATTCAAGCTGCAGCTGCAAAAGCAGCAAACACACCCTTTGAGGTGGCTAAGCATTGCCAAAGTAGTACTATTGAAGATGAAGAAGGAGAAGAAGAAGAAGAAGAACCAAGCCAAGCAGAAGAACATGCCTCATCTTCAACTCTCTCAATGGACACCACACAAGACTCTTCAAGCTCTCACAATGATGATGACACTTTGTTTGACCTACCAGATCTTTTCCCTGATCAACTTTCCTCCTATTCTTCTTCTTGGCATTTGTGTGCAGTTGGTAGTGGATTCAGGCTTGAAGAGTCACTTTTTTGGGAGAATTATTAGTGTTAGAGGTTGTTTTTTATACACAAAATCAAATAAAAAAGAAAGAAGAGAGAAAATGAGAGTAACTTCCTTCTGAGTTTTTCTTCTTGTTTAGTCACTGCAACTGCATTCTGCACAGAGAATAACCAGTTGAAGAAAAGTTTACATTTTTTTTATCTGTAAATGGTTGTTGTCCATTGCTGTTATTTTTTCCAACATGGTTTATTCTTTTCTCTGATTTGGTGAAAAAAGGTTCAATTGGGTGAGCAAAGACTACTCCTTGATCACGTAAATTACTTACAAATTAGGAACTCATACCATATCAGACAAAGTCTCTTTTCAACTATACATGATGAGAGAGTTGAAACACATAATTTCCTTTAATTTCGCCTCAAATACTTTTCAACCAATGGACCAAATTTCCATGATATTAGGCAAATCATTTATAGTTTTTAATTTTGTTTGAGTTGAAGTATTTACTAAATTAGAGTATTTAATTATCAACTGATACAAGATAATTCTGTCTTAACAGATAGCTTTAAGTATTGAATACAGAACAAGTTCTTTTCACCTACAATACATATATAGAATTATCTAAAGAATAATTAGAAAGTGGAGTTTTTAATATTATACCTTATACCTTGTTTAATACTATACTATTGATTTTAGTTATTATATTATTTATTTTTATTTTTTAATTAAGTATTTAACTTTTTAAAGTAATACAATTATAAACTTAACAATAAACTTTTCAATCACTAGTGAATTGGAACAAAAGATATTCAAAATATCTTTACAAGTTGGGCAGATTTTGTTAAACACTCATCTTCTCTTTTGATTCTGTCTGACATTGTATCAATAAGTTGACTTTGGTACCCCCATTTCAACAAGGATGAAAGTGAATCACTAACTGTTTTTTAATGTAATATTATAAACTATACCAACAAGGCACTGAAGAGATTAGTTGAAAATATTATTAACTGTATAAATATTAAATGATTTTTTCTGTTTAACATTATAATATTTTATAATCAAAATTATTATTTTCTTAATTAGTTAATATTTTATAATCAAAGTTTGTCAAGGTTAAACATGGTGAAGCTAATATTAAAAATGTATTGTGTAAGTGAGATTAATACAGATAGAGAACACCTTTACTTTCCTTTGTCCACATCAAATACTTTTAATCTTAGATTTCTTTTTTTCTGACTATGTTTCACCATGTTTGATGACACAAGGTTTTTACCATGATCTTACAACATGAATCCTATATATAATAATTGCATAAATTCAAAAATCTACTGAATCCATCTATTTATTTTGTGCCAATATTGTGTAAGATATAATTTACTTACTTTACAAGTCCATCTTTTTTACATTAAATATTTTTTTTCTTGCATGATTCTCCATCTTTCAACCGTTTATTGTGCACTTATACTGATGGAGATTCACATTAAATAAATATATTATCAAATTATAAGTTTTTTAAAGTTAAGTAAAATAGAATATTCACTTTCTAACATGAGAAATTTACCTTAAATATATTAAGGGTACATTAGCTATATGATTTTCCTTAACAAAATTTATTCTAATATATCTTTACTACCAAATAAGCCTTATAGGATCACTTACCATATTATTCACGTGCTAAGTTCAATAATATTTACAACAAATCTAAGTTATTTATGCATGTTAAAGGAAGAATATATATATATATCAATTTACTTTGTTTTAACTTTTAATTTGAAAAACTCAACATAAATAATTTTTTCCATGTACGAGAGGTATGATTATTTTTTTCATATTAAAATGTGTGAATCATCAATCGTCTTGGGAATTATAACTTTCAAAGATTTATTAAAAAAATGTTATTTAACGTTTTTTTTTCATTAAATTTTTTATTTCAACTTTGAAAAGTTAGATATGATTTTTTGAAAATGCTAAAAGTTAAACTAAATATAAGACAAGTAATTTATATCAAAGTTATCAGGAAACTATTTTTTATCATAAGAATTAGCACACATTACGAAATTTACAACAACTCATATACCTTACTCAACCAAACACTGATTTAATATTGTCCTATAAGATTATTTAACTGTTTCAATTAAACAACTTATCTATATTTAGACAAACACAAGTTAGTATCAAATTTATTAGTGTTAATTTTGTCTCTAACACTTTGTTCTTAGCATAAGCCTCTTTTTATTTCTCTCAATTTGTTATAACGGTGTTGGTTATGAAAAAGGAATAAGAAAAAAAAAATAACGTAGTTACAAAAGTTTAATGAGATTAGTTGAGTTACACATGCTTATACTTACCCTGGAATAAACATTAGTTATGTATAATATAAGAAAAAAATAGTACGAAATTATCACAGAATTAAGTCCCAGTACTTCCTATATTTCCCCTTTAAAAGATGATAATTAAGAGATCATTAATATCCTCTTTTATATTAAAGCAACTAATACGATCTCCACTATTATATTTATTTCATTATAATAAGCATATACAATATGTAAGAACTGAGTATAAATAAGGGCATAATTAAGAATATAATAAAAAATATTTTCACTTTTATATTTTTCATAATCTTATTCCTTCAAGAAAAAGTATGTTTTTGGTTCCTACATTTTTTTTCATCAAACTAGGTTTTGGTTTATGTAATTTCAAATTGTTGGATTAGTCTTCCAAGTTTGGCTAAATGAAGATTACCTAATTTTTTAGTTTAAAAATCCTAAAAAAGGAAGTTCCTTAAATCTGTATCACTTATCTCAATGATAAACATAAAAAAAATTATTTTCATTTATTTCATAGTCTATTATGCCGAATTGCTTTTTGTGTTAGGTAATAGGTCTTAGATATCATTCAACAAAATAATGAATACGATAGAGTACAAAAATGAAATTTCTTAATTATTTTTCTCTTTTTTAAATAATGATTTATTTACAGGCCCAGCTCTTTATACCCTTTTCATTTTTTCATTTATATGAAAAAGAAAATACACATTTTTTTTTCAAATAGCAACTAGCTGCTATTTTTTTTTTTTTTAAAAAACCTATAGTTAAATTATGAGGGCATGTATTGCGTAAGCATGACTTTAACCAAAATGTTTAGTCCTTTTATATACCTGAAAATTATGCATTTGATATATGATTATGTGATGGTTAAATTTTATTTTTTTTTGAAAGAGATGTGACGGTAAATTATGTACATGTCATAGTGTTAAAGAATAGTGTTACTCAAATTAATTTTTAAGAAAAATTAAAATGGTCATCATCAAACTTAACATATTTTTTATGTTACCAATTTTATCACTTAAAAAATTACCCAATCATTTTTATTATTATTAGTATTTAGAAATCACACTAGACATTAAATTAGTCTTCTTTTGTCATACATAGAACAAAAAATAAAACAATCTTAGGCCTGTGATATTTTTATTTTTATTCAATTAAATTTGGGGTAATTTCAAAATTTAATTTGGATGTTAATGTTAAAAAAACAGGAACAACATATATAGTTATCAACTTGTTTAAGATTGAAGCACATTATTTATTTTTCTGAAATATTTAATATGTAATAATGGACATATTCTAATAACTAAATATTAATATATTCAATTGATTGATTAATAGAACTGTAGTAACTAGTAATAATCCATTAAAACAAATATTTAAATATATGTTTTTAGCCTATAGCATGCTTGCTATGTATTTAATATATTATTGTCTCGTGTAAAATATCATTGTGATTTATATTTTGCGCACCTTTGAAGTCTTATTATTTAACACCTATTTGATGTCTCACCTACTACTACAATTAGTATGTCCAATTTTAGTATATGCTTTACTCAAATAGTTTTTCAAAATGTCTAAACCATCACTTAATAGTTAAAGTAAAGTAAAGTAAAGTAAAGATTAATTTATAAACATTCTTCTTTCTTAATTCATTATATTGTTTTTTCGTGGCAGATTTATAAAATATTTAAGTAAAAAATATCTCAAATATTATATTTTAACAGTATAAAGTGAAAATATTAACATTAAAAAGAGAATTTATATTTCTTATTTTCTTAAGTTAAATTGAGGATTTATTTTAATAGTTTAAAAGTCTAACATTATTTAAGAATGTCATATTAGAAAATATTCTCCTTTTTATTAAGTTGTCAAAACAACTTTTCATAACAAAATTGTTAAATACTAAAACAAACAATATTACAAATACAATAAATATGTATTTGATTCTGTGTTGGATCAAATAAAATGCGAATTTATAAATTCAAATTAAAACTATTTTAAATAATTCTTACTTTTCACATCCCAAACACTATAAATGTCAAACCAAACAAACAATAACCTTAGAAGATAAAAATCTAATACTGTTTAAACGTAGTAAAAGTTTAGACTGTGTAACTATTAGAAAGCCAAGTTGGTTAATTAAAAATCTAATAGTGTTTAAATATACTAAAAGTTTGGACTAGTGTTAACTATTAGAAGCCAAACTAGTTTTTCAAAAACGTGTCAAATAATTTAGATTCTCTAGATAAAGAATGGATGTATTTGACGTCTTCTTTCTACTTGCTCTTTTTTTTTTTTACTTTTAATATTTTTCTGAAAAGAATTCCAATAAGATTAAATGCATCATATAGTAATCATCTCTTTACCAATTAGTTTATAAATTAATGAATTAAACACTTTGTAAAATAAATTATAGTCCCCAGAAGGATCCAGATCGAATAAGTTTTTGCTTCTAAGTGTCACTTTTTGCATCATGATTAATCATAAGAAAACTCATTTTATTCTCACTTTGTATATACACACATGTAGGAACCCAATGAAGGAGACAACATCATCTAGCCAAAGAAAAGAAAAAGAATAGATGAAGATAGTGTAATTTAGAGATAAAAAGTCCATTGTTTCCTATTATAATTATTCAAAACCACTAAGAAGAAAGTGCTAAATGACCTCACCATGAGAAAAGAGTGAGAGAAAAAAGTAAGTAATAAAATAATTGAATGAAGTGTAGAGAGAGAGAGAAAAAAAAAAAGGAAGAACACCTCACTACTATGTGTACTATTTTTCACTTTCAAACTATATAATATAAATAATTGAACACGACATGTTCTGCTATTGGCCAATTATATATATTTAATTTTATTCATGTCACCATTCAAAGTACAATCATTATAATTTCCACCTTTGTTTCTCTACATAAATTCTGCATATATGAATATAAATTATATATAATTAACCTGACCCACAATTAATATAATATTGTTCAGAAAACAAGATGAGAGTGATTAGTTTAATCTGGAAATTGATAAACTCTATAGTTTGTTGGAACCACAAAATAGACTTAAAATTGAAGTGGATTATAAACTAAACAATCAGTTAAAAATAAAAAAGAAACAATTGAAAATAAATAAAAAAAGTTTATAGTTTTTATTAATATAATATTTTTTCTCATACATTAACTTGTCATTCTTAAACAAAATATATCTCTATTATTGAAAAACTTGAAAATTTAAGTCTTATTATATATCTGATTTGATTCTGTATGTGTGCTTTAAATATTAAAAGTTTATAAAATTTTGTTATTTTTTATTTTTAGTGTAACAAATTATGATATTATTTATTTTTAATATTATTTAATTATAAATATTGATGTAATCGTTAAACTTTGAATTTGTGTTTTGACAAAAGATTCAATTTTAATAATATTGTTGATTAATGTATACATACTTTATTAGTTTGAAAAATACATAAAACATGAAGATTAGCACCCAAATTTAGACTTAAAATTATTGAAAGCGACAAAAACTAAAGGAAATGATGATGTGTATGAGGAGTGAAGCTATGGGTAAGAATTATTACGATCTTTTCAGCATGATAATGACAGAAAAAGATGGAACTTCCACAATAATAACATTGTTGATTATACTATAACTGTCTCAGTATATGAATTATTAATTGTTGAAACCATTTGGAAAACAGCTTGTGAAAAAAAAAAAAACAGTAGATATGACTAGAATATTAACATGTTGATTAATTAATTGTTGGTGAAATTATTTAGCGGAAAAAGACAAAGAGACACACTTGGTTGAAGCTATATTTTCATGGTACATGAGAGTAATTTGGAACAGAAAGTATGTTCGTGTTTTTGTTATTGGTCACCCTAACACAACACAACACACGTCAAATTTCACAACGTCCAATACATATTTTTACATGTGAGAAGGGACTTTTTATGTATGTGACGAAGTCTTTGTGATGCAATCATCCAGTTACTCCAATAATACAAATATATAAAGTATTTGTAATAATGTTATCTTAACTTTACATATTGCATTATAGCAACTCATGCAACACCATAACTGTGGAGCATGCATTTTTACTTCAATTGTTAATACTAACTATATACTTTATACGCATAAATCTTGATATATTTTACATATACACGTCATCCATAATAGGATTTACAAAACTACGTAAAAGGATTATCAAAATTAGTGACAAAGAAAACGTAGAAGTCTACACTGGTTTAGGATTGTTGTTCTAATATTATTTGCTATCGTATTAAATATAATCACTGTGAAAACATAATGTAAATAAGGGAACAACAAGTATTTTTTATTGAAATAGACTATGAATTTGAAGTACAAAGATGTACATTTATTTAAGATCATTTAAGTAAATTTCAAGGTTGTATTGATCAATTATCTTTCATTAGTGTTCAATTTTAAGATAAAATTTGGGACTTTGGTTACTAATATTCTTCCTGATTCATGGAAGAATTTCCATGTCACTTTAACTAATTCTGCTTCTAATGGTATTGTGACCATGAGTTTTGTAAAAACTATCATTTTGAATGAAGAAGTCAACCAGCAAACTCAGCAGGTTTCGTCTTCACAAATATAAGTTTTGGTTACTGAAAACAGGAAGAGAAGTAGAGACAAATATTAAGATGGGATTATATAAGCAAAAGCAAGCGTCAAAATAAATCAAAGTCTGAGCGAAAATCCTTTGAATGTAACTATTGTGGCAAAAAAATGATATCTTCAAAATTTTGCTTTAAACTGAAGAATGACAATGAAGATAAGCAAGAGAAGAAGAATGATGAAAATCGTAATCGTGTTGCTGCCACTAATGCAAATGATCTTGTGATAATTCATGATAAAAATTTGATTAATGTTGCCTGTGATGATTCTAGTTAGGTTGTTGATAGTGGTGTTAGTTTCCATGTTACTTTTAGGAAGGATTTTTACTCATCTTATACTCTAGGTGATTTTGGTGTGTTGAAGATGGGTAACAATGATACTTCAAAGGTAATTGACGTTGGTATTATTTGTTTAAAAATCAACAACGATACAAAGCACATTTTGAAAAATGTCAGGCACACACCAGACATCCGTTTGCATTTAATCTCTGCTAGTGTTCTAGATGATGATAGTTATTTTAGTACCTTTGGTAATGCACAGTGAAAGCTCACTAAGAGTTATTTAGTTGTGCCTGAGGTATGAAATTTTTTGGTTTGTATTGACTGAAAGCTTCTATTTTATTTAATGATGTAAATGTTGTTGATTGTAATAACTCATGATTTATGACATAAGAGGATTAACCATATTAGTGAGAAGGGGCTGAATTTACTTCCAGGTTTGAAAGGAGCCAAAATAGAAAAATGTATTCATTGCTAGTTGTTTCAAGAGTCATCCTTCTTCTAAAAAATCAGAGTTGGTGTATTCAGACCTTTGTGGTATAATGAAGACTAAGACTTTTAGTGGTGGACTTTACTTTGTCACTTTAATTGATGATCATTCAAGAAAACTTTGGGTTTTTATTTTGAAGACAAAGGACCAGGTGCTTGGTGTATTTAAATAATTTCAAGCTTCAGTTGAAAGAGAAATTGGAAGAAGCTTAAATATACTCACACTGATAATGATGGTAAATATTGTAGACATTTTGATGAATACGTAAGCAACAGGGTATTCGATACCAGAAAACGTCTCCTAAGACTCCTAAACTCAATGGTTTGCCAGATTTAAAGGATGAACAAAACATTGATGGAGAGAGTCAAATGTTTACTTTTTGGAAGCAAAATTGCCCACTATCCATCTTATTTTGAATACGTGATGTCTTGTGATATTTATTTTTGAAGCAAAGATATGTCTTATTTTGTGATAGTCAAAGTACAATCCATCTTGACAAGAATCCTACTTTTTATGGTAGATCTAAACATATTGACGTGCGATATCATTAGATTCGTGATGTTTTGGACTCTAAACTATTGGATCTTGAGAATATTCATATAGATGACAATGGTTCAAATATGATGACGAAGACTCTACTAAAGGAGAAGTTTAAAACTTGTTGGTTCATTTCTGGGTTAGCATTTGCCCTCTCTTGAGTCAAAGAGAGATTTTGTTGTATCGGTCCTCCTCAAGTTAGGCCCAACCACATTTTATTTTTAAAATAAAAATATTGTGGCAGCCCAAAGGGGTTTTAAGTAAATAACCTAATGTGACTCAATAGATTTTTACTCTCAAGACAAAAAGAGTGAGAAGAATAGATTGTGCCTCCTTTGCCAAGTTTGGAGTTCTTGTTTACTTTGGATGACTGTTTGAGTACTCATTTGTGTTATGTTTTTTGTGAAATTTTATCCTTTTGCTCCTCTCACCATTGACATCAATATGGTATTCTTCATATTTTTATTTCTCTCACTGATTGAATATGTTTTATTTATCTATTTATGAGGTTGTTTTGTAGAAACTCTTTATTGTATTCTTTAATATTTTATGGTTTAGGATTTAGAATTTAATGATTAGATTGACACGCGATTCATTATTTATGTAAAAATATTGATTAGGCAACACTTGATAAAAGTTAGACTGATATAATTTGATTTCTCCTTAAATATTTTTAAACGTTAATAATATTATATTTTATAACTAGGATGTTACACCAATTTTAAAACTCGAAAGAATGTAAATATTATTTAGTATAAATTCAGGGAATGTAAGTACAATTTTCTTTAAAAAAGCTAGTTTATAATTTACGGAAAAATACAATTTATATATTTAATTTTCTTCTTCTTAGTTGATTCTTCTAAAATGTTTAAAAGAAATATATAAATAGACCCATATGTATAAAGTTAATTTGTGGGACCAAAAATTTGGTTATTATAAACATATTAGGATAAGAACTACTGATTTTACAAGTGGACAAGTAAAACTAAAAATGGCTCTTTTTTCAAGAATTAAAAAGCATGATTAACCCCTTTTTTATTCTTTAAATCGGTATCTTTTACAATAGTTGCTAAATTTCAAAGTATTTTTTTCAGCATCTAATGCCTCAAATTGGTAATAGTGGAAGCATCTACGAAATTGCATGAGAATCTTAGTCAATGTTAAGTACAGATATTTCTAAAAGTTAAGCTAAGTGCACAAAATATTTAATATCAGTGTGACACCTATAAATTACATTTGCATGTGATGTTACATCCCCTTCATGCTTGTTTGGACATAATTGTAAAATACGAATCATCATTGAAATGTTGAATTTAATCTATAATTTTTGGTTTTTTATTTTCAAATAGAGAAATTAGTCTTTAATGTTTTAAAATTATAATGTTTTCTTTTATCTGTGTTTATTTCTTATACTTTAATTAATTAAAACATTTTTTATGACACCTTATATGTATTTGTTCGGTATAGGATCAATTGAACAAAAATAAAATAAATAAAACATGTACAAAATTAAAAATTAAACTATAACTCTTTTGAAAAAGAGTAAATTAGAAAATGGGAAGCTTTTATTATGGTTTTTGAATACTCAAAATCGTAACATAATGCGTGAGAAAAATGAAGTTAAGATGATGATATTTTTGCACAGAATTGGAAGGATCCTTTTAGGAGTTTTTTTTTTTTTTTTTTCTTTTTTCTACGGTTATTTTATTGTTGATAACGTATGAATGTGGTTAATTAGTGAATAAAGGAGATACAATAATCAAAGAAGAAATGAAAGAGAAATCTTAATTATTGAGTAAAAATATGATAACCACGTGATTCATATAGATATTTGTTCACTATCATTAGGACACTGCCATTCCCAATAAAGGAACAGAATATTTGTATAAATGGAGAAAAAGATTGTGAAGCTTAATTAATAAGCCAAACCCTAGATTTGTCCAATATAAAATTGAAGTCACCAATTAATTAATTAACAAGTGCATATATAGGAGATGAACACGGGAGAGATATTGTAATGATTAATTAATTAGATGGAAACCCTAATTATAGATTGATTGATTAAAATTTATGATTAAGGATTCTAAATCTCTAAAGATCAAAGGAAGGGTCACTTGGAACAATAATGACTTTGATGTAGAAAGGAAGACAAGATTCAGGTTAATTTTTTTTTTTTTTTTTCCTTTCAGGTTGGAAAGAAATGCATCTGATGCTTTCTGTCAAATGATAAAATTACTTGAATGTTTTTTCATGAAACACCTTAATTTATTTTTTTCTTATAAAAATATAAAAAAAGTTTTTGAGTTTCAAACTCTTTTACTATTTTAGATTCCCATATTCAATATTACATTAAACAAACAATTTCTAATTTATTTAACTTTCAAAATTGAATACTTTTAAATTATTAAATAACTTTTTTTAATTTTAAAATCGTATTTGATTTGACTTTACTTCAAAATTATCTTACTTACTTTTTTGTGAAAAAGATAAGTATTGTCAATGATTTGTTAAATCTTAGTTGAACTTTTGAAGTACCTCACAGTTATAGGTTAATCTCTTTTGAACTAGAAGTACTTTAATTTGGAGTGATATTATTAACTCAAAATAGAAAAAAAAAATCAATTACTTCTTTTTGTGGAGAGACTTATTCTCCACTTAGAAGACTCTAACTAGTATGTCAAATTGGAAAAATGAATAGAGTAAAAAAGTGTAAAAAGAAAAAGAAATGTTACGTTAAATAGAGATAATATAAAAATTATAGTATACAAGTGAGTTTAAACTTATTTTTTTTTAATTTTTAAAATTAATTTCTTCTTTCTGACTTACAAATATTTTCTAATTCTATCAAACTATCTTTAGGGTTTCATTTCCTCAACCCCACTTGCTACTAACATTTCTAAATCTTTTCCCACCTTTAATTTTTTTTTTTTTATATTATACTTGCTAAAGTTCACAGAAAAATGTTTGAAAGAAATACAATATTATTTTTTATTTTTTCTTTTACCTTTCTCCTGACAACCTTCAGCAAGGTCATGATTAACTATGGTGATGGTACAAGGTTCACCATTTTTCTTCCTTCCCCATACATGAACTGAATTCTCACATTTGATTTCGTGACTAATTTATTGATGGTAAAAGAAAATACTTTTTTATTTATTTATTGTGTTACGAAAGATTTAGAGGGATAGCACACAATGCAAGGTAAGAATTCAAATTAATTATAAGACGTATAGTCACTCAAACAATTTCTTATAATTAAATTAATAAAAAAAGTTAGATTTAAACACGATACCTAGTTAAATTTAATTATCTATAATTTAGATTTAAATGGTTTATTCAAATTTGTTCTTTTCAGAGAATAAATGTTTAATAAACTTCGACGAAAAGGTGGAAATAAAAATAAACAAATATTTACAAAGTTTAGAGGACAAAGTTTACCAAATATATAACAAAATTAACTAAATTTTATAATTTTTCTAAAAGAGTAACACTATATCATACCCTTTTTTTAGTATCTACAACTTATTTAAAGAGATTTTTTTTTACAACAAACATAAGTATCGTGGTTTGATCATATCTAATTGATGCATATATGATATTACTTTGAGACCTGTACATATTTTTGTTAAAAAAGTATTGGAGAATATTGCACAACAATTTGCATATTACATATTATAATGAATGTATGTATGCACTAACAAAATTTGTGAGTATACTTTTTAATGATCTATAATATTATTGTTGCAGTAGGATAATCTTGTCTATTTTTAAAATATTGTCTATGTGATATTGTAATTATTCTTGGACATTATTGGATTGCTTGTTCAAAATTATAATAATCTTTTGTTATTTTTAATGGAGACTTTTTCGTAATAAAGATTGATTAATTTTGTTGTGTAATATTTAATGGCAAGTGGATCACATAAAATACCATGATTCACGTCTTCAAATTTTATCTTTTCTTTTTCTTTTCCACAGACTTTTTATTATGCTTTGTTGCTTTTTCTCACATTCACATGGTGTTTTTCTAACAATTTTGAATAATGTTTTGATTAGTTTTCAGAACTTAAAATGGGTTCAATGGTTCAACATAATTCGAATTGACATATGAACACTTTCTATATATGTGAAAATTCCTTTCACGTGTGTTCTAATTTCATATTCTTAACAAGCTTTGTTCAGAACACTTTTTCTCACATGGTTAAGGCGTTTTTCTAACTCTAATATTCTAATAGTTTCGCTTAATAATGAATTAATCACTTTTCAATTTTTTATAATTAGTTCAATGGTTTGTTTAGAACAATTTAGATCGTGACATCTAATAAACTAATAATCATTTGGAGTCTTTCTTTTAATGTAATAATGCATGCTATTAAGAGTTTTTGAGTAAAATCAAATTTCAATGAATAATTTTTATTGTTTTTTTTTTTTTTTCATTTGAATCGAACCAATGCTATCCCTAAATAAATGATTTCTTTCGGATCTATGTATATGAAGAAACAGAAAATTTAGTTTTTTTTTAACAGCAAAGAATAGAAAATTTAGTATATATTCAAGAGAAAAAAAATTAAAAAATCCATAAAACTAATGTTTCTTTTTGTTGTATATCAGAGAGATACGTATCTAATTTTAAACAAATGTTCAGGTATTATATCATATGATCGTTTTGTGCCAATAAATTATTATCATAGATTATTTGACACTAATTTCTGGTTTTCATTGAATTAATTGCATAGAAGGAAACTTCTTTCAAACTATCACTGATTTTGTTGTTGTAAAACATGTTGATTTAGTTAGCTAAAGTTTAGAATAGTGGAATCAAATAAGAATCTGATACCATATATGAATCTGAATACTTTTTAGACATAATCTACATAATTAGTCAATGACTTATTGTGTTTTGTTGGAGAGTTGGCACACACATAATATATAATGAATATGACCGTTTAACTAATAGATGTTGTGTGCATTATACAGATTAATTCACATATATATGAAGCATAAAATATATATAAATTTTTAAAATAGCTAGGAATAAATTGTTTTTTTATGATAGAAAATGGAAACTAAAAACAATACGTTTAAGTTTTTCTTTTATAATTTGGAAATTAATTGAATTTTTAAATTGTATTTTTCATGGTGATGTATAAGTAATTCATATTTAATATTGGTTGAATAAATTTGATTATTAATTAAATTAATTATGGGATATTATAAACCACTATTGTTTATATAGTTTTATACAATTTTTTATATTGTATAGTAAAAGAAACGGACATTTTCAGGCAGTGAAAATTTAGAACAATTTACTACATTAAGGATGAGATCAAACATAATTGATGGAGATTTGACGTTGTTATGTCTTTTCTTTTAAACTATTTTATATTCTTTTAATAATTTGATGCTTAATGTACTTTATATTTAAATCTAAAATTTTTATATGAGTTTAGTTTAATTTAACTGAAGTACGTTTCAGATACGATGCGAGTTTAAATGGATGGTTCAAACACATACATACCCAAGTCTATCTGAATTATTTATTGTTTTAAATAACTTCTATCAAATAGTTGTTTTTGAACTATAATTAAATACTAAATCTAAATTTCATATATTAATTCAAGAAATTAACGTATAGTTCGTTTAGGTGGAAATTAGCGTATAGTTTAATGACAATGGAAAACACATTGCATAAAGTAATCATTTTACATTAAAAACTTAAAATTTAGACATAATTTGTTAGGACAAGTTTCTTCATAATATCTTTTATCATCATAAAATAAGAAGAAAAATTAAAATTAATTTCTCTAAAAGCTAAAAAGAACCAAGTCTAAAAAGTCTTTCATATAATTTTTCTAATTTTTTGTTTTTACTTTATATATAAACTAATGCTAGTTTACAAGGAAATTACATTCATCATTTTTTTTTTCCTTTTTAATTTTTCCCTGTAAGAACTTGTAGGAAAAATCCTCCTAACGAAAATTTTTAAAACTCTAATTACTCACATCTAATTAACATTAGACTAAATCATCACCTTTTAAACTGCAATTAAGGTAGTTCAAAGAGATTACACCTAACCACATAATTAGTATTTTCTAATAAACTAATTCAATTAAACATTATTCAACTTTTAAAAGGTTTCCGCATTATATCATGGTTCTTTCAATTTGTGTACACAAAGACTCACAAGGCGAATAAAGGTCAATTTGGTCTCATGTTGTCAAAAGGAAAAAGAGTGCTTAATCCTCATATCCATGGCATATTTGTTGTGCCAAAGTAGAGGTTCGATCATTTTTCTCTTTAGATAAAAAGATTTTTGGTCACTCGTACCCTAGCATCAAAGGATATTATTCTTAGAACGATGACCACTGACTCTATTACAATTTAGGAGTTATCATGAAGACATTACAACCCGTCTGTCAGGACTATTTTTTCCTGTCCTTGCACCTGCAATATTTCTTCGTGCATCCCATGATATCTAGAAAATATCAAAAATATCCTTGCAGTTTCATTGACAAAACTTCAAATTAAATAATCTGAAGCGTTCAAATTACACTATCAGAAATCAGATATTCTTTTCCACATTTTTACAATCTAAAATTATTTATTTCAAATGTTATTTCACATTTCAGGTTATATAATACAGATTATTTATTTCTGAGTTCCTAATTTATGTCCAGTTTTTCACTTTTAAATTGACTAATATGAAATTAATTTTTTTAACTTTTGGATTAAACAATTGAAAATATTTTTTTTTTTAATGAAAGTTTTAATCCAGAAGTCTACTGGACAATGTGGAACGATTTCGCATATTGCCAATTTGCTATGTGATGATTACCAATGCCCTTAATGCGATAATGATGAGGGATGATGGGAATACCTTACGTTCATATTTAATCAATTCATGTTGCATACTAAGTAGATGACAACATCCAAATTTCTACTTTTTTAACTTCCGAAATCTTTCAGAATCACTCAATCCAGGATCTTTCCAACGAAACCACATAGAAGGATAATTTTTATATTTTCCACACTCCATGAAGGTACACTAAGAAATTATGGAAGTGTAGGAAGAAATAACGTAAGGACGAAGGGATGAAATAATTCCTATTGGGTCAAAAAGTGAAAATTCCAGTTCTCGTGAAGTGCTTGTCCCTACACATTGCATGGCCTGATGAATCAATCAGGCAAAAAGACCAAAGCAGTCATCACATGAAAGCTTTACTTCACCATGTCCTGTTGCAGCTATGTCCGCTCACTCTACAGCTACACACATTCATGTGTTCGTTACATATATATGACCCACTTCAATATTTTTTGTCAGTTAGACTATAAAAAATAAATTGAATTAGAGTTTTGGAGCGAGAAATATGTACAGAGAGTGGAATGCTTCATTCATCTTTCATTGCAAACTCATGCATCTTTTTCTGCCCGATTTCCACGAGAAGAGTCAAGAGAGCCTCGCACACCTGAGATGCATCTCCTTCAGAAGGGTCATCGTTAAGCGATGAATAAACCATCCAAGCATGATCTAATTTTCGCTTAGGTCGCACCACAATAGATCCAGGCACTTCTGCGTCTCGGCATGTCACAAGGCCGTCACTTTTCTCACCGTACCTAATCTGTGTCAATTGTGCACAAGCAGCCATTGCAGCACCAAGGGGCATCACCACAGGGAGTTTTGTAGACTCACCGGTAGCCAGGGGTGGAAATTCGGCATGTGCAACATGAGATAATGTGGCTAAAACAGCTGGGGAAATGCCAGCTTCAGTCCGAAAGGAAACAACTGGGACTTCATCTGGCAGATGATGTTCTTTCAAAAACTCTCTCCGCCTTTCATATGTCAAGTCTTCTAAGGCTCGCATGTCACCCTTCAAAATAACAGATGATAAGTAATAGCGAGCAATAGTAACTTCATAATGTCGAACGTTGGCAGCAACTAAACAAAACTTACCTCAGGTAAGAAGATTTAAAATGATTATGGAGCTTACAAGGAAACATCAAATAGAAACTTAATCAACCAGTTTCTACATTAAATAAGATGACTCAGAATGACACCATACAACTTTGTTAGCATAAACTGACAAATATGTAGATTAGCAGCAACTATTTCAAACGCCATTTAAAAGGATCCTTCAATTTCTCAAATAATTTAGCAAGAACAAAGTAATACCAGTTTGTAATAAGAGTGAGAAATCGAAAATACAACCTGCATGAATAGAAAGAATCTAGAGTCCCAACCCAGTAGTAAACTACATTGAACAAAAAGACAAAACACTCCTGGGAGACTTCAAGGAGTTTTCTTTGGGCATAACAGCTAATTCAGAATAAAATTTCAATTTGGAATGAAGGGCATGATATTTGTATAGGAGTTCCGGATATGTCAAGGGGTTGGGCAACTTTGTTCCATTGATATTTCTTTTTTGTTAAGTGTTAAGTATTTAGCTCTTACCATTAGGAGAATTTCTTATTCTACAAATTCATTTTAATTTCTTTGTCTTATTGAATATCCCACCATTAAATAGTGATATGATCAAAACAAAGTATAAAAGTGAGAGAAAATCCTCACTTTCCATGCTAGCTTTTGAAATAAATTAGATTCTCAAATTCTAAGATGGTATTCAAGTTTATCCTGGTAGTTGTTGCACCTATTAGGTCATATGTTATCAAGTTGTTACAAATATTCAATATTACAAACTTGATATTAAAGATATTTAGTCCTCAGCATTAAGATGTTAGAGATCTCACATTGATTATGATATAACAACTAAAACAGTGTATATAATGAGCTAGCTTTGGAGGTTGAAATGGGCATAAATTCAAATTCTAAGATGTAAGATGTGTTAGACATCTCACATTAACTAATGATGCAGTAGCCAAAATAGTTAAATATGTGAAGGGGGATCTCATCCTATATGAGCTACCTGAGGTTGAATTATACTCGAACCCAAATTCGTTGATATATCTGCACAAACTTTTGCTCTTATTCTTCTTGGATTATCCATCACATCAAGTGAAATATTTCCATTAACTTTTGATTCTCAGTGTGCCTTTCTATACACCTAGGTTTGGCGCTTCATGTAGTAGACTTTTACATGGTTTGGCAGTATTCTTGATAGGTTTTCAAGAAGGTTATGCATCTTAAGTAATTGCATTTATGCATGTGAAGTGTATTTTTAATCTAATATTCAAGATAGTGCAACAATCCTACTAAAGTTATCAGGATTAAAATTATATGTAAATTTGGGAAGAATCGAACTAGTGTAAAATTCTGTGTTCTTTTTTGTACTTTATCTTATTTTGTGTTCTTTGTATTTTCTTGGATTGCAAGTGATCTTAACTTCTTTTCTCTAATTTTTAATCAAGAGCAGCAAGAAAATTTTTTGAGGTTCTACTAATCAGATAAAAATTTAAACTCCAATCCATCCTCTTGTTAGTGTATGTATTTTTCTTTACACCCTCAAGCAACACGAAATTATTATACTGCATATCTGACCAGCAAATGTAGATTACAAGCAACAAAACAAATGCCCAAAGTTTCTATAGTATAACAAAAGAAAATATAAACGTGCATGCAAATCCAATCCATTCCAAAAGGCTGCCAAAAGAAAATAAACATTTCAAAAAAAGAACCCAAGGGTGATAATAATAAAAAATACTCAGCATACCTTAATTACTTTACATATAAGAATCTCAGTAAGTTTCCGTAAATTCACATAATCGCCAAGCTGTCCTTCACGCAGAAGATCTGAAGCTATAGGAGTTCCACCGTAGGGACTTTGAGCTAATGCCAACCCAGCGACTTTGTCTTTCAAATCAGACCAATACAACGATAAAGCAGCTGCTGCATCTACTCCTCCTTTGCTATGTCCAAGAAGCATAACACGTTTCTGTGAACCCCAATAAATTTCCTCAATGTAATCTTTCAGCTCTCTGGCATTTTTCTCCACTGAAGCCTGGTTAGTAATTACTCAAAATTCAGTAATAGAACTGAAAAACAAGAACACACATATGATCTACAAAAAATTAGTTAGAATTTTTCATACGAACTACTATCATCATCATCATCAAGTACTGTATTGACCGTATTACTACAACAATGGCTCTTACAGTTTACCTCACTATGAATCTTTGCAATATGACAGGCCAAACCCATTTTTGAAAAACTGACTTTTGTATTGACAAAGTAAAGTGGACCATGGTTACTGAAAAGACCTGCCATTGTAAAAAGCATTATAGTTAACAGCACAGAAAATATGTTGCAACAATAAACTTTGGCACTTTTACTATTTACATCCGATAGGCCAGGCCAGGTGCTAATAAACATTTATCATTCCAGATGCACCATGGACTTTAGGCTTTTCCTTTATGTGAGGGCTCGGAAGTGGAGTTGGTCATGATTAACCTGATTACATATAATCAGTCACTTTACCTGGAACTAACAAATAAACCACTGAATTTGGTAACTTGTGAACACCATGCCTGACAAGGTAAGGTAAAACTGAGTTAACAAAACAATGACAACGAGAAAATTGGTAAAAATAAAATACTACCAACTTACTTGATGTTGTCCAGGATTTCAAGGAACCTATCAGTTCCATCTTCAACCGGAGGCATTGCTGGATCACGTTGAAGCCATCCTATATCATCTGCAGATCCACGAACAGTCCTTCGAGCACGATCAATCAGGCTGAAGTAATAAAAACAGTTTACAAACCACATGTCAATCGTCAAAAGGGCTTTAAAATTCAGATTTTAGATGGTTCTTTAACAGAATTTAAAAACTAAAATTAGAGTAAAGAAGGACAAATCAACATCCTAAATTTCAATGATGGGTACAGCAAGGTAAACAGTAGAAAATTATGCACAAGGATGTCCCGACTTGACAGAGAATGCCCACATTGACTATGAGTAATATGCAATTAGTTTAGTAGATAACCAATTATATTAAGTCATAAATATATTAATTAAATTATGTACCTAAAAAATATAATTATCTTAATTTGAAATATTCTTTATTGTCTTTATTATAATAATTAATATTTTCCATTTAGTAATAAACTAACTAGTTAATAAGGACAGTTAGAAAATGTCAGAGATTTAAAACTAACATACTTTTACACGGACTAAATGCAGGCATAGTCATGTTTATAAGGGCTAAAAATATATGTAAACCTTTTAAATAAGATTAGTACATTGAAATTATGCTAACTAAATTTTCTTAATTAATGTGAATAATTTTTTTAATGGTAGAAAATACCATAACTTTTTCTGATTAATTGATCTGAAGGTTCCTCAAATTCATTTCTATCGGTGTTCATGCATCTCAGTGCTTTTTAAAAAATATATATACAGAATAGAACAAGTGCACCCAAATGAAACGAATATGAAGAACCAGTTAGGTCAAAATTTGCAAACTCAATTCACACAATAATCCTTTTAATAAATTCACCAAAGAATGTCAAGCCTATCTAATACATTACAGTTTATAACAATTATAACTAGCCAAGAAGCAATGATGTTTCCTATTCTACACCTTTATATGCAGCCACAACCATATACGTTGATAAAGAATACCTTTGGAACATGGAAATGCCACTTTGTCCAGTACGATTCGATTCAACAAGTGCACTGGAATTTTGTAACAGGACTCCACCAGAGGTACTAGTGATTTCATCTTGCATATGTGGACGTGTAGAAGTTGAGGCGTTAGATGATTCAATATGATCAATTTCAGTAGACGAAGATGCATCAGTTTCTGCGGTAGGAAAATCCACAAGCTCTTGTACAGAACCTCTGGGGGAATGTTCTACTGAAATATTAACAAAAAAAACTTCAAGGTCTAAATTGCAGAAATCAGGACACTCTAGCAAGTACAATTAACCAAACAGACATGAAACAAAGTCACTATAAATCAAATGCACATGTTTAGGGAGAAATAAAAAAAAATAAGGAGCAAAGGTGACAACTCAAAGAAATATATAGGGAATAAAGTAAAAAATTACGTTAGAAATCTTTATTAGAATATCTTTGATGATCTCTTAGGCAATGTTCTTAAAATTGTGAGTGCACTCACATACTCATGTGATCCTAGGAGTAAGGGAGACACAGCTAGGTGACGCACATGGCAGATTGGGAGAAGCATAGATTGTAGCGGGATCACAAGGTTGCTCATGAAATCGAAGTATCTTGCTAACAACCCAACTCATAAGGTTGGCCCTTTTCTCCCAGGGTTCCATTTGCACATCAGAACATAGCCAAACAGAACTCGATGGTGCCCACTCTCATCATCGACCACACAACAATCACCACCACTGACCATCACAACATTGTCACCGATGCTGTCTCACCATTGGCTATCCCAGCACTCATGGCCCCTCACCGTTGGTCGTTGCCTTCATCTTTGATTATGTTCTGTTCTGTATTTTCTTCCTAATACTTCTGTTCTTGCTGCCATTTTTTAGAGTGTTTTGTTGTATTGGATCTTATTATGAGTTATTTTTCTTGTCTGTATTATTTTTAATGCATGACCAGGTTTATAAATATAGTTTTTCAAACACTAATATACTCTTACAATCCTCAAGTTATGATTTTTTATCCTCCTTCCAATCCTTTAACCATCCTCTAGCTTGACAACATTGCTCTTAGGTATTTCTTATATTTCTAACAAAGAAATATAATAAAGATATTATCTTAGAATATTCATAAACAAATTCAAAATTAGTTGTAGATGAAATTTCATGAAGTAGTAGAGGCATAATAAAAGGAATCCCAAGTCCTATGTTACCTAGACTAAAGCAGATTTTCAGAATCAAATTATACCTACAATAAATTCTAAAGTGAAATCCACATAAAAAGTAAAAGCCACATGTTTTACTAGGATTTTTTAAGGCTGGGTTTCTACAAGGTTTCATAAGAGCACAATAAACTTCTAACGTAATGATTTCTTACTTTGTGGCTTTGTCTATCCCTAGAAGGGAGGTCTTTGTCCTGAAAGGTGACCATAAATCAAAAGCAAATCTGGTTAAGGCCTTCAATTTTCAACATCCATGTATAAATGAAACAGTTGAGATAACATAAAATCTAAGTCCATCATTTCTATTTTTCATTAAAAGCATATGTGCTTAATTGAGGGAGACATAATGATCTTAATTTAACATCCATATTCTTTTTCTCACAGATAAACTACATCATTATTTTGATATGCCACGTAATAACTCAACGTCATTATTTCCTTTTCCTTTATGAAAACATGACTGGCTACATAATTCCGTAATCTTCTACAAAAAGAATCTACTTAAATTACATCTCGAACTCTTAAGAGCTAGATAAACAAATAAGAAACTTGCCTGAATAATCGGAGAAACAACCAGTTAAGTATGAGGTGGTTTGTGCAAGATAAGAAGCAGCATCATTAAGAGCTGGCATAGATGAAAATATCTGAGGAATAAGCCCGTCATTTGTCAAACCCTCTCCTTGTACCTAAAAGAAGATAAATATAATTTAATTTATTTAAAAAACTAATAAAATGATTATTTATTATTGCTTTAATCATCAAAATAATCATGAAAGGAAGGCACAGCTACTACTAAAAGAGTACAACTAAATGCAAAAACAAAATCGTAATAAGGAATTTCAATTATACTATCCTTGATAGCAAGATCCATATTCTACAAGAAACAATTTTTCAGGGTAGAAATCAATAAATGCATGCCTCAAGAAGCCAAGTATTTAAACAGAAAGAATCAAATCACTAGTTAAAGATGCTTGTTCACATCGAAAGGCTTTCTCAAACCTTCCACCTTTTGCAGGGCCAGGTGGGAAGAAAGTGGTTGTCAATGCAAAACAGGCAATAGGAAATTTATGCTCATATAACTACTTCTATGAGGAGTTGAGGACAATGTGTACAAGAGCAGAAGAGAAATATAGATTGTAAAGGGTTGTAACAACCACGCATACATGGTGTGGAAGTGATGAAAAGGGGAGTAAAATGGGAAAGAGAAAGAATTGATTAGTTTTTATTTCTTTCCGTGCATTTCTGTTTGTTCAATCCCTCAACAGAGAGCTACCTCTGTTTGTGAGAGCCTTGATCTCAGTTATTTCTACTTATATCATCCTTGATATTTGGCACATATTGATTCTTGAACGAAAAATAATTTCATTTCAATTCTTTCACCGTCTTGCAAGTGTTGAAATTCTTGTTTCTTGATAAATGTATGCTATATCAAATCTGCCTATTTAAATATAGTACGTTAACATTTCTTTGAAAACACAAAAGTGTATCATGATTACAAATAATTTACTCATTTTCCAACCTTCTTCTAATAAATGCTTCCGGCACAATACAGTACGTAACAAATAACATATAATACTATAATATAATCTTAGCAATCAATACCCATTAATGGTTTTTGTAGTATAATAACATTCTACAATAGAAAAGATCTTGGTTCAAATATTGACCAACACGCTTTTCCATTCTTTCTAAGCTAAATGCAATTCACATATTATGTAACAGATCATGTGAGCTTAATAGTACAGAAGCACAATCGAAGGCCAGTATTTATGCATTGGCCCAGATTCGAACTGTAGAAACCAACGTAAAACACAAACTTGAGAAAAGCTGGTTTGGGTTAGCTTATTTTCCCATATCTTAAAACCTTTTAAGCCACAGAAAGGAGTAACAAATTGAGTCCATACAGTGAAAACATCTATTAAACCATGAAGCATGTGCCACATGAACCATGCAAGCCAATATAACCTTCTATTATCAATACAACAAAATCACGATTGGTTTAAGAGAATGAAACTGGAATGGGAATGGAAATGAGGGTAAGCCTGTCACAGTGGTAAGGTCATGCCTTGGTGAACGGTTAGTCATGAATTTGAATCCAAAATCAGCCTCTTAGCATTCATAAGGGAAGATTGACTAGAATGACCCCCCTACTTTCACATAACAAAGAGCACTCTAACATCAGGTTATGTTAATTTAGATGAAAAATAAGAAAGGGAATATGTAGTCCCATGTTAATAATGAACATTTCTTTTTCAATAACGTAAACGTAATGCCAGAGTATTTAAGAAGGAATAAACATTCCTTCAAGGAAAAGCTGTCACCATGCATGTATGATATGGATAGATGCACCAATGCTAGTCGTTACCTTTTTCTGCTACAAATGCACTCACTAGATTTTCGTTTATATCTTATAATACCTGAATATATAGTTCTTAACTTGAGGTAAAACTGCCTATACTTCATTGATACATCGGTGCTTTCAGTTAAAGAACAAAGTTCTGTCAAATCAAGACATGTGAATAACTCAATATCAAAAAGTTCTGCATTGTTTACTTCCACATTAAAGCTAAAGCACATCGATAATTGTGTGACATCGATCCAAAAAACGTGAATATTTAACCTAGCTCAGAAATCTCGCAATTAGTTCTGTTTTGTCATAACCATCACCTGACTGCGATTAACTAGCAGCATCTATAACGACAAGTGAACACATCGCAGTTGAATATTACTCAACAAAAGTTACAAACTAGAATAATTCTACGATCATGAACATTTCCTATCTTCAAATAAGCTTCTAATTAGAACTCTAACTTATAACATCACCTTAGTTAACAACTTTCTTTTTACAAAAAATAAAAATTAAGGGAATGAAAACAATTTCCGATGCGAAATTCATCCAAATTATAAACACACCAAGCATAACGTACTTCGCAGTTTTCGTGCATGGAATACTGCCAAATTTTTATATATAGGATAAAAAAATACGGCAAATACGTGACTCACGACTAAGGGCGTGTTCGACTCCAGATGCTGCGGATTCTGAGCTCGCACCATCGAAACAAGTTTCTGCCAAACGCGAGCAATGAAGCTCATGAAATGAAAACAGCGATGATGGTGAAAATGAAGAAAACGAAAATTGGAAACATGTATTGCGTGATTATACCTTGGAAATTGTGATGCGAGCGAGATTTTGAGGATATATTTGAATTGGAAGTGAAAGAAGGAAGGAAGGAAGCGATTCACAGCGATGGTGTTGTTTTGGTTCGTTTCGTAACAACCGCGGTAAGAGAATTAGAGGAATATGGTGGTGGAGACGAATTTGACGACGTCGTTTCTTATGACTTGTCAGTTTTCACCTCCATTTCTTGGTTGGGTATCCAAGCCCATTTCTACGTAGGGATGCATTCTTCCTGCACCTTCGTGAGTTGTTCATGCAGCTCCACATCTTCTGAGATGTCGAAAATACCCCTACCGAATACAAATTTTTATTGTGCTTCGGATTGTAAAATTTGGAATAGATTTTTTTTTATATATTTCAGATGGTATAATCTGAAACATCCAATTTTACAATCTTAATAAAAAAAGTTAAAAGATATAATATTTATTTAATTTTTTTTTTTCATCAAAAGTGTAATAGGGTTTAGGTTGCTGAGTCTACGGAGGTGCAGGAAAAAAATATAAAGGTGCAGAGAGAATGTGTCCTACGTCTGAATGTCCAAGCCCACTTTCACATCCCGGGCTCAAGCCCATTTTTCATGTTCTTTGCCTTATGTTTGTTTCTTCTTTACCCACTTTTGTTTATAAATTTCAGATGTGTTGCCTAACACATAAAATCATAATGTGTGATGAAATAACAATTCTTGACCTTAAATTCTCTTTAATCATAATAATTTTATAATGATAAGATTTCAATTTTCCAATTTTTTTTTATATATTTGATTCTTTACATTTTTCAATTTGTACAATTTTGATTTAGTCATTTTTCCTAGTAGTGGTTACTTTGCCATCAATATTTAACAGAATTTATTATTTTGCACGTTAATGAGGCATGTCATGTGAAATGTTATGCTAACATCTATATTAAAGTGAGATTTACATGTGTTAGATGATGATCATTTAAGTGCTTATATAAGTTAAACAAGTAAACCTTTACATTACAAGTTTTAAGAGCAAGATGTCTACCAATATTTAAGTAATTCTTATGTAGAATGGAATTTTTTAAGAAACATTTCAATTGAAATATCACCGGAGACAGGGAGTTACTAAATCATTTCCAAATGAATGTGATTTCTGTTTTCTAAGTATAAGTAATTTTTTCTTTAAAAATGCATTATTGATAAGTATCCTTTTCTAGCTATGGAGGAGATTAATCAATTAAAAATAATCGATTATGTGATCTTGCCACTCGAATAAATATACGTTACATTGTGTTTTCATTTTATAATAAGTTGAATAATTCTGAATTTAATATTAAAAGTAAGATAAGGTTTGTGGTTAAAATATATAGTTAAGAAGAAGGAATTGATTATTGTTTTTGGAAACACTAGTCGAGTAATGTGGACCGACTTCTCCTTTAACAGCTCGTCTTCAGTTGCATACGTTGAACCTTCTTATCTTCTATTCTGGTACTTAGTTCTCTTTTACGGATTCGATATTCGGTTGTCCTTCTCAGCTTTGGTACTCAGTTAGGGAAAGACGTGAAAAAAGACGCTCTGACGCTCAAGTCATTAAATGAACAAAGAAAGTGAATAAGGTGACATCAGTCTTACATTCACAATAAGAAAAAAGTTATTTAGAAACCAATTTTTAGCTACCAAATGAAATGCTTGCTAATTGTGATCAAAATAGTCACCAAATTAAATTTTGATTGCTAAATAACTACAAAATATAGATTTAGTGACTAATTAAGTCAGGATAATTGGTATCTAACATTAGCTATCAAAATTTTTATTAATGACCTCAAAGTTTTTATTAGTGACCTATTGTAAGGCACAAATTTTTTGGGTGTTACACCTATATCATTAAATTCTAAATTGGTATTTAATTAAGTTACAGACTAATGGTGTAGGTTACTAAAACCTTTATAGTTAATGTTAGATACCAATTATCTTGACTTAATTGGTCACTAAATTCAATCATTACTTCTATTTTGTAGTTATTTAACAACCAAAATCTAATTTGGTAGCTATTTTAGTCATAATTAGCAACTATTTTATTTGGTAACTAAAAATTGGTCTCTAAATAACTTCAATCATTATTTCTATTTTGTAGTTATTTAACAACCAAAATCTAATTTGGTAGCTATTTTATTTAGTAACTAAAAATTTGTCTCTAAATAACTTTGGAGGATTTTCCTCTATTTATAGGTTTGTTATTGAGCTATGTTACTATTCAGTTGGGCCTCTTATTTTTTTACCTAACCCAAAATTATAGTCATTCCTAAATTATTATATAAGTATTTTTCAGTGGTTTATTAATTACCATTTAATCCTTCTAAAGTTGGGATTGTGCTCAGTTCCAAAACCGACTACGTTGTACTTGGTTTTAAACAGTCTCTAGATAAGGTTACAAATGTGATAAAACTTATATTTCAATTATATGACTTGAAGTTATAAGAGTTCTATTTGTGTATACTTTAATGGTAAATTTTAAATTTTCATATGAATATAAATAGTGTCCTCTTTAAATAATTACATCACGGAATGTATATTAAGTACTTTGAATTTCTTATTAATGTCTTTAAAATGAAGAATGCATTATATGGTTTCAAGCAAACTCCAAGATCTTAACACGAAAGGTTAAATAAAATTTCTTAATCAATAATGACTTTATAAGAAGTAAAGTTGATTATACTCTCTTTATTAAGAAGTTTAGTGGTGAGATTTTATTACTTCAAATTTATGCTAATGATATTATCTTTGTTCAACTAGTAATTTTCTTTTGTGCATATATTATTATTATTCAAGGGGAGGGTTTGAGATGTTTTTGATGAGGGAATTAACTTTCTTTCTTGTGTTAGAAAAAGAGAATTAATTAACTAAACTAAGAGAGAGGTGAATTGGTTTGAAAATCTTGAATTTTTTTTTTCAAAACTCTTTGAAGACTTTAAAACAGAATGTGACTGTTTAATAAGTAAGATTGATTCAAGAACAAATTGCAATACAAGAGATTTCTATTCTTTAAGCTTCTTTTAAAATAGTTTCAATAAAAAAATTAAAATACAGTTAACTCTTTGAATCAAGATTGATACAAAGTTAATATAAGATAGTTACAAGAATTTTGTTGCATAACTAAAAGAGATAAAGCAGGAGAAAAAAAAAACACAAGATTTTAGGGTTTAAGGGATAATAATCAAAAAGGAAATCTTAATGTGTATTTTAGGAGTTCAGCTTTCTGTACTCAGGTTCGGTGGATCTTAGGGATAATTAACTGAATCATCTAGTGGTTATGATTTATATTTTCTTTTTCTTCCTTAATGTGTATTTTAGATTTGTTTGTTTTTCCTTTTTTGTTTGTTTTCTTTCTTAGTTGATGAACTACAATGCAAAGTTGTAATTTTTTTCTTTTTATTGTTTTCATTGATACGTCTTTTTTTTTATTCTTTTGTCGATAAGTGGAATTCAAGCGTAGATGTGTGTTTAAGTTGTTATTGCTTTATATCTGCATGTTGTGTGTACTGGATTTGAATCGAAGAATAATAGTGGAACAAATTCGTCCAAGTGTTTTGAAAATGATGAACAGTTGAGATTTATATTGGTTCATATCTACCGATCTTATTACATCTAGTCTCAATAATGCAATCTTATAGAATTGTTGGTTCAATTGTTAAATCAAGCTTGTACAAAGCAATCCATTATTACAAACTCAACAAAAAAAACAACAATTAACTCATAAATACACTCAAGAGGATATCAACCTCTCTTAACTCTTGCTCACAAAGAGAAAATATGACTATCAACTCTTTGACTAATCTCTTTATAAATTCTTTATTACTATGAGGACATGTGACTTATCAAATCTTGTTAATAACAACAAAATAAACACCCAAAAACATTCCCACAATAACAATAAGTACAAAAAAAATTACTATAGTCCTTAAGAGAATGGATAGTAACATAAATGTTTTTGTGTTTTGAATGTTTTGTTTTTATTGTTAGTATTTATTATGGTTGAAATATTATATTTCTTTCTCTTCATTATTTGTTTGCTAACAATATTTTTTTTTATTATATTTGGCAAAGGAAAAAATGTCCACACATAATGTGTATTGGTTATAAAAAAAAAAAAGAAAAAAAAAAGAAGAGACTCTTATTCCGAAAACTTAGTAGGAAGCTATTTTTAAGATATATATAAATATTTATTTATTTTATTAACAATCAAATAAATAAATAAATAATATATATATATATATATATATTAATAAGGATAATGAGATTACCTCAATTTATATAAAAAAAACACTGACGGAACAACACACTATACTGTAAACACCTAACCAGAACTAACAAAATTTTTATGAAGAATCTCAGTCTTGATTAAATTTTGCATGTAAAAGGGAATATTTCAGAATATGTGTATTGTTGACGTCCGTTGATTAAAATACGTGTATTATTCACATCAAATAACACATTCTAATATTATTATGGACATAATTAATAAAGAAATATAATTGATTTTGAGAAAAAAAATGTCAGATATTGTTATTGTGTGTGCAATATGCATCCAAATCTTATTACAAGTACCAGGTCAGATATTAAAAACTAATAATCAATTGTGTTACTGTAAAGTTAACCTCTTTAATTACTATATTTAATGTGTTATATTCGTATTTTGACCAAACATTACCATTATATATTCATACTTATTTAGATTTTTCTTATTATATATACATACTTCAAACGAAACTTATATGTACAAAACGAAGAAAACAATTCTTCACACGTTTCTTATTTCTAAATATATTTTATTTGTATTTTCATCATAGATTGATTCCTTATGGAGTTTGCCAGCTGCACATGTGAACTGTACATGTGATCAAGTTTGAATAGGAGGATGCTTACGAATAATTATTGATGTTTTACTCGTTAAATTAAGTTCATTAAATTTAAAATTAAATTTATCTTTTCATTAAACAAATGATCTAAAAAAATTAACACTTGAAAATTATTTACTTAGTTATTATTCAAATAATTATATTTTTATTTATTATATTTGTTTGAAACTTTTTAACTTGTTATATACTATTTGGTATTTTTAATTTTCAAGAATTGTGAATAGAAAAAAACATAACCTTTCTTTTAAACAGTTTTAATTCCATAATTAAACGATTTAATCATCAAAAGTCCCATTCTAAATAAATTATTATTATTATTATTATTATTATTATTATTATTTCTCAGCATGGGACTATGTGTTATGTGCTAAATAAACCGGAAAATTAAAAAGAAATATAAAAATAATATAGTCATATAGTTAAATTAATTAAATCTAAGTTACGTAATTTTAACCCAATCAAAATTTTAAATTTTACTCATTATTTAAATAAACAAATAAACTTAAGCAACATCAATTTATTGGATTTTCAATAACAATAATAATAATAAAAAAAACATAAGAATAAGATGGAGACAAAAACATTTTTATTAATACTATAAGTTTCTATACACAAAATATAAGTCAAGATATACAAGAACGATCTCTATATAAAATCTAAGTTAAGAAAAATAAAAAAAATTTATTAAAAGAAAAAATGTTAAAACATTTTTAATAAATACACACATTAGAAGGTTTAACTAGTATTAACATTAATAGGTTATCTTTAGTATATGGTTTTTTATTATCTTTTTATCTAATAATATCATGGTCTGATTGTGTTCTTTAGTAAATTGTTTGGTATTGAACATGATTTAGAGTCAATCATCATAATTCTCTATCTTGGGACTCTCAAGGAAAAACTCCCAGCTTCATCTTCCTTTTTCTTCAAATGAAAAATTAATAAGTTATAAACATCATCTAAACCTTAATCTTGACAAAGACTTCATAAACACATTTACATAATTCTTCTCCAATACCATCTTCTAATCTGACCTCCCTATGTGAGCGTGATATACTTTTCCTAAATATTAGACAAAACCACCACTTATTATAAACTTGATTTTCAACAAACTACAATTCCAAACAATATAAAAACATATCCAAAAGCGATTTTATGGTATAAATATTCTTTACATAAGTATTTATATTCAAATCCTTCTATAATATCTCTCTTATAAGTATATAATTTATACAAAATAATATTATTCCATTCAAATATTTTTAATATAACTTTAAAACTTAACCAATAAATAAATAGGATTTGTCATTAACATGTTAACCACGTTAATAGTATTTGAAAATATTTTATACAATATTTGATGTTTTTATTTGACGTGGAATACACATATTTATTAATTTTTCATGTGAATGGGATTATTTCAACTTTGAGTAACGTGTTATTTTTTTTTTTTAATTATGGTCTATCTGTTAACAAAATCCAAGTGGTTGGGAGATTAGTCATAGTCTGTATGAAGGAAGTTTCATGTATACAAATTAAGTAGTTATCAACAACTCCGATGACTAAAATATGTGTATTGTTCACATAAAATAACACATTCTAATATTATTATGGACATAATTAATAAAGAAATATAAATGATTTCGAGAATAAAAAATGTCAGTATTGTTCTTGCGTGCAATTTGCATCCAAATCTAATTACAAGGTACCATGGAGATATTCAAAATAATAATAATTAATTAATGTTACTGTAAAATTAACTTCTTTAATTACTATATTTGTACGTGTTATATTCATATTTGATCAAACATTATCATTATGTATTCATACTTATCTAGATTTAATTATGTAATCTAGTCATGTAGTCGTGAATATAAAAATAATCTAGTCATATAGTTAAATTAATTAAATCTAAGTTACATAAAAACATTATCATTATGTATTCAATAATGTACAGTTGCTATTTTCATCATAGATCGATTCCTGTATCAGTTTGCCAGTTGCACATGGCAACTGTACATGTGATCAAGTTTGAAGATGATTACATATAATTATTGATGTTTTTACTCATTAAATTAAGTTCATTTTTTAAATAAATAAATTTAAAATTAAATTTATTTCATTAATTAAATGATCTAAAAATATTAAAACTTTCAAATTATTTAGTTAGTTATTATTAAAATAAGTATCTTTTTATTTATTACATTTATTTGAAATTTTTTAACTTGTTATACTATTGGGTCTTTTAATTTTCAAGAGTCGTGAATAGAAAAGCATAACCTTTCTTTTAAACAGTTATTAATTTCATCATTAATGATTTAAATCATCAATTTAAGTCCCATTCTAAATAAACTATTCTTATTTCGCAGCATGGGACTATGTGTTATATGCTAAATAAAGTGGCATACTTTAAAAATATATATAAAAATAATATAGTTTTATAGTTAAATCAATTAAATATAATTTACGAAATTTTAACCAAATCAAAAGTTTAAATTTTACTCGTGATTTAAATAAACAAAGGTTGTTGGGTTAACAAATAAGAAAACACAAGAAAAATATAAAAAAAAATGTTGCTATTTAGCTTTGGCTTTACAGACACAACCATTAAATTTAATTTTCTTTCTTCGTTTCTTTTTTTTTTCCTTTAAACTTTTTTTTTTTTTTTTTCATTTAACGTTAGTTTTAGAGTGTTCTTGATATTTAGCGTTAATATAGAATAGGTTTGGTCGATCTTCTCCAAACCAACGTAACCTTTTGACAACTATTCCACCAATTTTTATAAAGTGAACAAATAGAAGAAAAACTATTTTAAAAAAATTAAATACAATGAAAAATACAATTGTTGGGTTGTGTTCAAAACTTCATCTAAAATATTTTTTTAATTAAAACCATCGTTATATTCTTTTAATATTAACTCCACCCACAACTATTCTCAGAACCGTGATGATAAGATCCTTATAACCATTGTTGAAAGGAATCTTTCCAGTAGTACCCAAATATCAAACCCTCTTCAATAATATTAACATGAATGGCGATCAATCATGTAACTTCAAGGGCTACAATTTTCAATTAGTTTTTAGTTTTATATAACTTTAAGTAAGTTTTATTGAAAAAAAAAATATATGTAAGTGTAAGAGTTGATTTTTATTCATATAAAGTTGAGTTAAAAACAAACTAAAATGGCATTCTACAAATTAAGGAGTAAGAATTTGTGATATTTTATTTCATGATTAAATTAAATTTTGTGTTAAAAAAGATAGAATATCAATAAGTTCAATTGGTACCAAATTCCTTAATTATGTTAAGGAGAATTAACAGATAGAAGGGGTTCTTCCAAATTGGTTTTACAACATGAAGATTCCTTGTTTATGGATATTTTGACTTCCTCAGTGGGATTAAGCATTGATTCTGAATCTGTCTTAACATTCACCAG
>Ga0099824_1001182_pt1 | contig 35801 bp, 16 predicted proteins | sample SiratrowhiteBW_FD_76837 | JGI IMG/M metagenome (GOLD analysis project Ga0099824, IMG submission 76837) | Root nodule microbial communities of legume samples collected from California, USA - Siratro white BW | ecosystem: Host-associated > Plants > Roots > Nodule | place: USA: California... | reverse complement strand
ATTATTAATTAATTTTTATATTTATATTTTAATTTTTTAATTTTATTTTTTTATTTTATTTAATTTTATTTTTATTTTTTTTTTTTTTTTCCTTTTTTTCCTTTTTTTTTTTTTTTTTGTATTTTTGTAGCCATATTGTTTGTAAAGCTCTAGCATGTTTTCTGACCTTAACTACGTAGGTCTAAAAAATATCTTACTGAAAACAAAACGGCGCTAAAAACATATTAGAATTTGTTTTCCAGCGCTTGACTTGATTATTGTCATGATAATATTTAAAAGCATATTGTTTAATGAATAATGAAATTAAATCTTTATACACCACATAATTAATATTGTTTTTAAATGTATGGGTAACAACATTGATATCAGGTTTATTATAAATTAGTACAATTTCTTTATATCGATAAACACATTTGTAATTTCAAGTCTTTGAAATTAATATAATTTCTTTATATTGATAAACAAGATAAATATTTATATTTATATATTTTTGAATGATACATATTTACATTTTTATGCATCTACAAAATTTTAACAAATTTGGTCAGTTGGGATAATATAGAATGGATTAACAATTGTTGTGATTCTTAGAATTATAAAAATAATTATTATTGATCCAGTAATAAAGATGTTTGTGGTTAATTTTATATACGGTTTGACAAAAAGAGTAATTGCAATTTTTTTTATTGAGAGCTTTTGAATTCAAATACTTTCATCTTTTAGAATTAGAGATGAATATGGATACAAAGATGCATTAAATGGACTCCATGCAACGTTAAATGTCAATTTTATTTTTAAATAATATTCAAAATAGGTACTTATAAGCAGAGAGCTTTTTACTCAATACAAAGATAACTTTAACTCATATTCCAAAAGATCTTGATGTAAACTTATACTTTGACGAATTATTTAGATAGATAAAAGACGAAGACATTCCGTGTAACATAAAAATAAGTTTCAACAATATTTTCGTTAGTACAAACATAGGCTTAAAGAATGTGTGCGCTTATGTCAGATGAAAACTTTATTTATCAGAAGAAATAAAAATTATAAGGTGTTTTATCTGTCAAATCAACCATTTGCATCTTGTGCGACTTTTCACTTTTTATAATTCATCATCTTACAAACGAATCATGTTTTACACTTTATTGTAACAAACACTTAATCAAAACTACGTGCTTGTTGGACTTTATTCTCGATTCCTCTATCTCATCAAAATTAAGTTGTTGATTTCTCCATCAATAAATACAATCCTATTTTGAGGTAGACCAATTAACAAATTAAATTGGTCGATATAAAGACTTTTTAATTTATTTTATTAGTAAAGAAAGACATATAAAAAAATATAAGAAAAAACTACAAGAGGAATCTAGTTAAGTAAAACAACTAGTCTATCACTAGTACAATAGCGGTATTTTAAGTTGGATATTTTAAGTTATTTAAACATATTAAGAGTTCAATATAAAAGTGAAAGACATAAATTTATGTCAAAAAAAATACTCTACATAAATTATATTGGATGATGCACTAAATGTCGTAAATTTACATCGGACTTGGATAAGGTCCAAATAAATTTTGGAGAAAAAAAAGACAATTGCAGTGATTGATTTCGGATGCGGTGATTGACCTAAAGATAAAACTGTAACAGAACTTTGAGATCCAAAGCGAATAATACCTCGGATGCGGTGATTGACCTAATGATATAATTTCAACATACTTGAGGTTGAAACATTGGTGACGTTTGTGGGAACCTCGTTCCTTAGTCTTCGACTGGAGGGCTTGTTCCAGTGCACCCAATATAGTCTCACGTTGCTTAGGAGTCGAGGTTAAGGTCCATTTAAATACATTTTTCTCCCTTCACCCCTTGAGGTGCCTTTTAAGGACAAAATCGTGACGAAGCTTCGAGCTCCAAAGCGGATAATACCTTAAATGCGGCGATTGACACTAATAATACAATAAAAAAATCACACAACAGATATGAAGAAAGAAAACGAGAAAGAGAGAAAAATCATATTAAAATTGTTAGAAAGAAAAAATTAAGAACCATAATTTAAATAATTTCATGTCAAATTATTAGGAATCTGACGTAAAATTTGACATTTAACTCATATTAACATATGTTCTAACATAAATATCTGAGTTTTATAGCGGATCACAATCAATCTGAGATAAACCAATTTCAATTATTTACAAAAGTATTATTCTACATTTTTTTTTATATTTCTTTATGTTTGTGTGATATAAAATACTAATATTACTTATATACAACTACATTCACATAAAAAAATAAAATAAAGGGAGACACTACTATAATATTAAGAACAATTCTAACTATAGCTACATCCTTTTGTTTTTCATCACTTAGTTGAAATATGATTTTGCAGCCGTTTACCGTTGTTAAAAATAATTACACTACATTTGGACAAAAAATTAATTAGATCGTTGCATTGCACTTGTTAATTTATGATTCTTATTAGATAGTGAAAGTGTCTTAATGATATGCCAAATCTTTGTGGATGAGATTAATTTGACGGTGCATAAAAATTGTCCATAAAAATCCGGACGTTTAGAGTCGCATTATTTGTCCATATTTTATGAAAAGAAAATGTAATTTACATTATACAAAATTAAGAAAAAGAATTATAAGACACAAGGAAAAATATCATTTATATAGTGTACTTTATGCATGTCCCTTTTTATGTTTCAACATGGGACTAATTTTGATTCAAATTAGGTGAATACAAGGAGGTGAATTGAAGTTTCCATGACATGATACCCACAAGTGACATACTTGTCACATTTATAAACCTATCTTTATCTATCAATTAAAACAAGGAAAGCATTACAGTGAGAGATAATGCAACAATGAACATAAAAGAGGTGAAGCATTGTGAGGCTGAAGATGCATCATCAGTAGTAGCAGGAGAAGAGGATGGTGATCTCAATGATGATGATGGTGATGATGAGGTTGAGGGAGATGGTGATGGTGATGATGTAGGAGAAGGAGCATTTCCTTTAACTATGGTAATTTTGAGCTTCATCCCTTGACCACAGTGGCCCAAGGTACCACAAGTGAAGTACCTTGTACCTGGTTTATCCAATTTCACAACATCATTGCCACTACTCAAGGATTGGATTGGAGTGCTAATATCACAACTCTTGTAGGCACTCTCTGTGCCCAGTTCAACCACACTGTGCAAAGAACTGTACTTGAAAACTGCAAAAACAAATAATAATTGCAATGCATTGATCAAATTTATTCACACAACTTCAAGATCGTAATTTTTTTATTTTTTTTCAATTATAGCTTTTAGACTAGGTTTTAAATTGTGACAGTTTTGTTGCAGTAATTAATATATCTGAAAATTGTGGATAAATGGGTTGATATAACTGCAATTAGAATAGCAAAATTTTTAAAAATCTTCATATTGTGGAAGTCATTATAGGCATAACCCATTTTTTAAGAAACCTTGATTTGAGAAGAGAAAACCTTTAATGTAATGAAAAGATATTATTCAACAAAAAGGTATTGACATTGGTCTTGGACAATAGTTAATGAATAAATAATAATAATATTATAATTGTTATCAAATTATTACTAGTATTATAATTTATTATTATGACTATTATGATCACACTGGTTATTATAGTCACCTTATATAATTATTGTTATCATTAACAATTATGATGAGAATATAATCATGGTAGTAGTAATAATTATAACAATAATAATAGAAATTACTGTAAAAATTATAATTATAATAGTGATCGTTATAATAATTGTTTTATTTATTTATTAATGATAATTTAATCCCTATTTCAATTTTAATTGTATATTTAAACATGAAGAAAATTTAAAATATAATTTGAAGTTTCAACTTTTTATAAAACATGGTAGGTAGACATAATTGAAATTAATAGTCTTAGTTGTATTTAATCGACACTTAAATTATCCACATCAATGTTATTGATATATATTTTTTATAACTAAAATATTTTAACAACTTTGATACCATATACAGGATTTAAGGCTCATTTAATTTCATATAATTAACTTATTTTTAAAAAATTGTGATAATTCTTGTACAAGAGATGAAATATTGTATAAATATTTATCAATTTATGTTATATTAAATGAATATTAAAATACGTTGTTTAGACTTTTTTAAGAATATTAAATGAATAATTTAAATTTGTAAAGAAATAAATTGTTAAAATATATTATTTATTTGTTCAATTTTGGATACACCAAGCTGAACATAAACACAGAAAAAAGGTAATTATAAATTATTATGTTAAACAAATAAATATTTTACAAAAACTTAATTTTATTTAAGTACACATATTTAAATGATAATTATAAATATTGTTAAAGTTGTGTAAATGTAAAGAAACTCATGCATCTCATGGATCAAACACTAGTAGTACTGTAAAAGGAACATACCAAGTTTATCTCCAACCTTGAATGTTTGGCCTGAACTCCATGACTTCAAGTCTGTGGATTGATCCCAGCCTTGGCTTCCACCAACTACATGTTGTGCTGCAAACACCTCCTTTGCAATCATGGTAGCAATCAGTGCCAAGAAAATTGTGTTCTTGTGCCCCATTGTTATCTTCTTTCTTCTTTCTCAGACTTCTCTTACTACCACTCTTTTGGAGACTAAAAGGGTCTTGTTTAAACATTGCTATGATTCATCCTTATTTATACTCAGACCTCAGAATATCCCTGTGTTTCTTATATAGGATTAGTCGTAGTTTTAGTTCTTATAATTTTGTTCTCTACATTTTTCCACAATTTCATTCCTTTAATTAATTCTAACTATCCAACATTTTAATCCTTGAATTTTTTGCAGATTTAATATTTTTTAATTATCTGGAATTTTGTTCAATTTTCAAATTTAAAAATATATTAAAGCACTGTTAAATTAAGTTTACTGATGTATTACCAAGATATTATTATAAAGGATATATAAACAACTTCAATTATAAATGTTACAAGACTTCTAACCATTATAAAGAAAATGTTTGAAACGAAATAGAAAAGAAACTTAAATTATAAATATCACAAGATTGATGACACTTTTTTCTGAGATTCCATACAACTGAATTAGTTGTTTTAACTATTAATTAAGGGACATGGTTTCTAGAATTTTATATTAAAGTTGGTTAATTATAAGAAAAATTACATGAAGTTGGTATTTCATAGTTTGTAAATACAAAACATATGTTTCAATCTAATGGGTGGGTGAACATAGCTTTGTCATCTCTTTGATTAAAGGGTAAAACAATGGTGCATTGTTTGTGAAGCATCAATCCTGTGTTTCAGCCATTGGAGGATTAACCAGCAAGCATTCTAGGGTTGGTAAAAGATGACAAAGCTTGACTTTTAAACAAAGTTGCCATGTTACATGTCTAAGGATACCTAGTCTAGATGGTCAATAGGTGATAAATGATGACCAAACACTGAAAATAAAATTGGATCAAATAAAAAATACATCTGTTATTTTAGAATGTGAATCTTCTAGCCAAAATTCAGTTTAGAAGTTTAGGAACTTATAGGTCTAAACATTAAAGATGTTTTATGTTTTCAAGTTTTACTTTTATTTCAATTATAAAAATATTTTGAGATTTTAAAGTTTTGTCTTGAGCAAGAACTATTGAAAATATAAAACAATTATTTTTACTATCTGCTACAAATCTTTAAACAAATTAACGAATATATACCAGACAATGTTTTAGTTAAAAATATAAGGTAGAAAACAGTAAAAACCCTAATTTAGAACCTGTTTAGTGAGGGGGTTATTATGAAAATATGAGAATATTATTATTTTTTACGTCTCATGAATTTTTTCCTACCAGTAATTTATTTTTACATTAATAAAATATAACATTTTAGTCTCTCAAGATATTTTACAATATTATTTTATTGAAAAAATTAATTAAAATAAATAAATAAAATTTAAAGAAGAGTCTTACGTCACAGTATTTGTAATGGATAGTACCATAAATCCAATACCTAGTGTGAAAGGTGCAATAAATGGTTACAGTTACAAGCATTGCAAATATTAGTTTTGTTTCCTATTAAAATTTTACAATTAGCATTACAATTTAACAAAAACATGTGGCGTTCCTTACGATTACAGAGACTAAACAACGTTACTTCTAATAGAAGTAGAAAGTAAACCTATAAAACTTTCATAAGAAAGAAAATTAACACGACAGTTTTTTTAAGAAAAAATATTTCCATTTGTGAATTTAATAATAATATATTACCTATATATATATATATATATAGATAACTATGTGGGTTGGCAGTTAAATTGACTTAAAAAAATGTTTGATAATAAATTTATAATTTTCGTATTAAATGAGATTTTTTAGATTTAAACAGTCTGTATTTTTCTTTATCATTATAAAAAAAGTTGAAATATTCTTGAAATGCTTTGTTAATATTTATTTTATTCTTGACTGAAAAAAAACAGAACATTTTTTAGACAATCTGGGAAAAGTGGATGATCATAAACTAATAAACAGCCTTATTCAGTTAAACAATTTGGAACAAATTTTATTCAACTAATCTTTGCAAAAATCATAAACAATTTAAATTTGAAGTAATATATTAAATAAGAAAATAAAATTCACTTAATGTAACATATAACACAAATATTCAAAACTTTCAACATATAACACTAGAAATACAAACTTCCAAAAAATTAACAATAAAATTTGCTAATATCAATACATCCACCAAAACAATGAGTAAAAACAATTTAAATTTACCCTGCCACATTTTATCTCCATTACCAATGTTCTCTTACTCTCTCACTTGTGACCCTTAATGAAACTAACTATGGATACCAAGCTATTGATGACAATTATAAATATGGTCATCATTGAAATGAATATATAACGACCATTTTTATTCAATCTTTGTAAAAAAAAAATTATTATTATTACGAAAAATGTTACCACCTCATTATTTACTATGATCCTTAATCGACGTCCCTAAATACATAGTTTTCATTGATGGAAAAATAAATTGAGATGAAAAAAGGAAAACAGGAAACCCAACAAAAATGCACCACGTAGATATGACGTCTAAAGTTAAAATTGACAAAAAAAAAAAAAGAAATAATCCTTAATGAATATGAGAAGAATCATAAATCACTAATTTTGTTTTGCTACCATGATAAAAGAATCAACAAGATAATGTGTGCAATTGTCATATAGGAGAAAAAGATAAAGCGCAGAAAAACACGTGATTCAATATGATCGCATCCCTTTTATTATGAAAAATACTATATTAATATCACAGTTCACAACACTAATTTTTATTAATAAAATATTATATATAAATAAAATAATAATATATAAATGTTAAACGAGTATAAAAAAATAACAGTAGTGTGAAAATATCACTGCCATTTTATTATTTTCAATGTGAATCATAATAATAGTTGTTCTAATATTTTCCCATACTAAAATTGACGGTTGAAAAATGCAGTAACAGCATTGTACACTATGTCCTTGGCATTCATCCCCATAACATAGTCTGCATGAGCATACTCCTTGATGAACTGAACACTTAGCTTGTCAACATCATGGAACTTTAGGTGATCAAGCAAATTCCTCACATCAACAACATCAGAGAGTGCATCTTCACCTCCATAGCTTATGAAAAGAGGAAGGTCATGAGGGATATTTGAAAGGTTATAGATTGGAGGAGAAACTTTTCCACTGTCGAATTTTGCCAGAACACCACTTCTAACAGCTGCATAATACATAGATGCTTCCTTAATCAGTTATAGAATGTAATTGCAGTCATTATGAAATCAAATATAAATGAAAATAAACTCTTGAGAACTTTTCTGCAAGTCTTTCTGATATATAAGGAACTTCTCTCACAATGTTAGTGCTAAAGAATTAGTATAATAATAAACTTAAAAACAGTTTGAATGTGTACAAACAACTGTGAGTATATATATATATATATATATATATATATATATATATATATATATATATAACTAATAAATTTTAATCTTTCGAAATATAACAAAATATATAATTGGGATTTTTTTTCATTCTTGTGTAATTTTTTTACAAATTTCTCAAAATTAACATTTTTTTATTTTTGATGTGGGTAAATCGTGCCAAGATGATACTATTTTATTAGAAAAAAATAGTGTCATTATTTAATTCAGGATGAAATCATATCATTATAACACGACTTTAATATAAATGGTGGGATTAATTTGGATTAATTAAAATTATATATAATATGACATGATTTCAGTTTAATTTTATTACACCGAAATCGTGTTATGTGACATAATTTCAGTTTAATTTTTAAAATCATAACATTTTATTTTGAGTTAAATAAAATAATGTGATTTCTTTATGCGATTTACCCACAGCGGAAATAGAAAAACAATTGTCCATTATGAGAATTTTGTAAAAAAATCACACCGCAATAGGAAGAAAAACCTATAAACGGTCAGATTGAAAATTCTTACTTTGAGACAAGTGAACCACGTTCTTTGTTGATGTTGGCTGAGGTTCATGCTTCATGAATAGATTAACAGTTGAAGAATTGAGGCAACAGTTATCACCTGAATAAGACAACACATGGTCAAAAACTGGAGAAGTTTTGCTTTTGTAGAAAAAGGTGTCAAGGTTTAAGAGTTTAAACCAGTTATTGCACTAAATACGTCTGCACAATCCACCTCAGGCTGAAGGCAGAGAGACTTGATCAATTGAATAACAGGTAACCTACTCAAAGCAAATGTTGAAAGAATACTAAATTATGTATGGAATATTAGGTAGTGGATTTTAAATTATTATGAGGGGGTGGCTTCTTAGACCATATGTTATATTTAAGTTCTATGTTCTTACCCTTTGGGATCAAATTCTGGCATACCACTCAGGGTCATGATCTGTATAAGGAACAAACAAACAAACATGAGTTGACACTGAAATTTGATCTGCATAATCAAATTCTCATGCTGAAATTTGTCTAAACAAACAATATAGTATCATTAATTTTAAATTTCTAGAGATCAAAAGTTAGTATCATTGATTATATTAGCTTATTTACCTCTCCAACAAATGAATTGGCAGCAACTACTCCAAGTGCTGTCTTCATGTGGCTCAAATAGGCCACTGGACTTAACAAGGCTGCTGATCTTAGCTGATTCACCAATTTCCCTTCTGCAAAGGATGCCAAAGCTATCAAAGTTCCCTGCCAAACAAGCATGGCCTTCAAGCAATAGTACCAGACTAGAACTATACTTGTTACTTAGATGCAATTTCTTGGTTGTGTCGCTTTTTTCTCTAATCAGAATTTGACTTTTACTTCATCTTCCACATAATAATAAAGGTTTGCAATAAAAGTTGGTGAAGTGAATTTCCAATTCAAAAACAGCTAAATACTTACCAAAGAATGTCCCACGTAATTTATCTTCTGCCCAGTTTGGCTGGACACATAATTAAAAATAGCAGGCAAATCATAAGTGACCATATCATCCCAGCACCAATTCCAATAAGCCTTCCATATTGAAACAATACATAAAATTGTTAAGAATATGAAAACAAGGATGACATTATTAAGTATGAATAGAACAATAACATCCAAAAAAGGAATGACAAACTGGTTTAGAGGGGTCAAGAGAGATGTGTTTGCGGCTATATCTTGTTCCTCTGGCATTAGCAATCCACACATCAAAGCCATTCTCAGCCAGAATCAATGGCAGGTTTTGCTCTGGAGGGTTCAGAAGCCATGTCATTCCATCCTGCGTACCCATGTCTTCATATTCAGCCAAGAACATTTGGAAAATATAGCAACAGAACCATATGTTTCTAATAACAAAACAAAACTTCTCCATCATCTGAGCAAGTCTAATGATATATGTTCATAATTTAAGGTCTTAATAAGGGCACAAAGTCCTCTCCTCACAAAGACTCCCCTATGCTTCATATTTTTCTATGAGCAAAATATATATAATTTAGTTTAGTTCAACACGACACCAACTGTCGTGTTCCTTATTAACTCAGAATGCGAAGTGTTAGACTCACTAGCAGAGTTTGTACATGTAGATTAGCTGCTCCAAATAACTTCCATTCCATCACCCAACTGCTGTATAATAATACCCACACACTCCTTATAATATATGAAAAACAGAACTACGGTTAAATTATACGACACAAACACAGAATACGATTAAATTGAAAATGATAGAACTGAAAATTAACTTAATGTAAATCATAATGTTTAACTTTTATATTTATTTTTCTTATTAAAAAGTATAATTTCTAATTATGGTTCATAAAGAGATAAACTATTAATTTCAGAATTTCATTCTCATCCAATAAAAAGTCATCTCTTACCATACACAAAATTTAGTTTAGTTTTTCTTTTTCTTGTATTGTCTAGAGAAGAGACGAATATTATTATGGACAACTATTAGATCAACTGCTCTCGCCGTCTTATTTCTTTTCAAAACATATGTAAAAGAGTAGACATTCAAATTTCTTTTACAATAAGAAGAAGAACAAGGTTGTTTGAGTAACTTTAGATCTATCTTTTGAAGTATTGGCTGCATGAGCTCCATAAACAATTTATCATATTTTTGCATCCATTTCACCTCTAACCCTTAAAGAGTAAATATCGATAAAATCTTTTCTTTGATATAAAAATTTTGCAGACAAGTCTTTGTAAATTTTCATTCAACCATTCATAATTAAAAATATATAAACTTAAATTAACATAATATTATTAATGACATTAAAAATAAGATGTATACAACAAAATATAATCATGAAATAATTTAACTATATAATGTATTATCTTAGTCCAAGGATAAATTTTATAATGTATTAATTATATAATGTATTACTTTTGACTTTTTGTTTTTCTTGACTTCTTGTTTTTTCTTTCTTCTGTTGTTCATGTGCTTCAAGAGGAGTTCCAAGATCATCAAAGGTCATCTTTTCCAGATTTCTTGACTCCTCGATTGCATATACAACATTTTCAATCATCAATCAATGATTGAAGAATTTTCTCCATAACTCTTTGGGTTTCTCCATAGTGTTTGAGTTTATTAGCTACTGTCTGCACACGAGTAATATGTAACTAGATACATCCTCTGAATCCTTCATCTTCATGCCTCCAACTCACCTCCTTCATCTTCATGCCTCCAACTCATCTCGAAGAGTTTGAAGACATATCTACTTAACTCGGTTGACACTCTTGAACAATTTTTCCAAGATGTCCCACGCTTCCTTCGAAGTTGATGCATTAACAATTTTCTCAAAAATTGACTCATCAACAACTCTATACAACATATACAAAGCTGCCTTATCTTTCGATCTTATCTTTTTTAATGTTTTATTTTGGGCCGCAGTATATCCTGTGTATTTTCTAATTCTTCAAAACTTTTTTATACTAGCTCCCAGTATCTTGAGATCCAAGAAGGATAGTGACAAATTATTGAGATCCAAGAAGGACAGTGACAAATTATTAGTCATACTCGCCATAACTCTCCAATTTCATATCAGAGGACAAGGAATATTTTAAATTTTCTTCTTGAAGAGAGAGGAAAAAAAAAAGGTGAGAGCACAATAAACTTTTGTTCTGAAGGATATATCTTTGTTTGTCCTTATATTTTATTGTTCTTTTACTCTGATTTTTTCATAAAATATGGAATACAATATATAATCTTATAATGAACTTTTAGAAATCATAATTCTATCCATAACAGCTGTTATAATTAACATTATAAAATAATAATTATTGATCATCCACGAGATTTGCCCTGAACATAAATGATTGTATTTGAATTTAATATCAACAATCTACACATTAATGAATTAAGAAAAGGGCTTTACAATCCATCTTCTAGGATTCCTTGTATGCTGCCTTTTATGTATACGTTGTGCCTTTACTACTTGTAAAATCCCATGTTTTAAAATTTCTTTCACTAGAAATGAAAGATCACCCTCTAGAACATTAATCAAAGTTCTTGTCATGGAACACTAATAAAGTTTATTTTTGAGATTTTAGGCCTTATATGATTCTTTATAATCATATGTTACTATCTTTATTAGAATAAGACATATCTTTTCTGTCTTTTATATCCTTCTCATCCTTTTTTTCAATTCTAATTTTATTTTTATGAATTGCTTTCTTTTTTACTAGTTTCTCTACTTTGTTGGTGTAAGTCATTCATAAATCTCCATTAATCCATTAAATAAGTTTGTTGGAAAAGAACTATTCATATCCACCATGATTCCATGCTTCAGAGTATTTGCACAGGATCAACTTTCAACAGCTCACAAACACAGGCCATGGAACAGTAGCTTTAGATATACCATCTTATTGAGAAGAAGGTACTCACGAATATTGTAGATAATAGAGAAAAGATTTTTATTTCTCACAATATTTGCTTCACTTAGTTACAAACCCTGCTTTTATATGGTATACTGACCAAGATACATAAAGCTATTTTCACTAACTGATAACAAAATACAACTGACTATAACAAGCACTATCATCATTTGAGTTATATCACAACATACACTCTCAGTGAATCAAATTTTAATCCATTTAATATATTTTTAACTTTTTTTATCTTGTAATTAATTATGTTTAAGAATGGCTAAATTGAGATTGTTGCATTTCTAACTTACCACCAGTACTCCGTGTTGTATTATCACGGGTTGTTTCTTAGTCTCACTTTGACCAACCTGTGTTCGACCCTGAGGGATTCTTTGAAGGCTAAGAATGTAGCCATCTTCTGTTGTAACCTAATCAACATTGTATTCAGCATTTTAATTCATATTCTAAGGTAGATTTTTAATTTCAATCGATAACAAAATATTCACTTGATATCCACCACAATTAGATACATTACAAGAAAAAAAAATCATTTAGAGACCAATTTTTAGCTACTAAATAATTAATATGATTACTAATTGTGAAAAAAAAAATCATCAAATTAGATTTTGGTTGCTAAATAACTACAAAATAGAAGTCATGATTGAATTGATTAAGTCAAGATAATTAGTATTTAACATTAGCTACCAATAGCTATCAATGTTTTAGCCACTTATACCATTAGATTCTAAATTAGTCTGTAACTTAATTTAGATAAGATACCAATTCAGAATCTAATGGTATAAGTGACTAAAATTTTCATAGTTAATGTTAAATACTAATTATCTTGACTTAATTAATCACTAAATTCAACCATTACTTTTATTTTTATTTTGTAGTTATTTAACAACAAAAACCTAATTTAATAGTTATTTTAATAACAATTAACAACCATTCTATCTGATAGCTAAAAATTGATTTTTAAATAGCTTATTTTTCATAACAAATTATTTCATTTTGATTGTCATTTTATAATATAATGAAATAGTAACTTTTTTTTTAATTATATTTACACTCACTCATTAATGAGAAAAAGATAATAGTACATATTACAATTTCTTTATTATCGTTTTTCTTTTCTATTTTCATTCTTAATTACAAACTGATTTAGTTAGGTTTTAAATAAACTTAATTAAGTTTTAAATGACTTAAAAATGTATGTATCCTTAATTGAATCTTTATTAAAAGTTTTGATTATAGTACTTAAAATATAATATTTTATATTTTTGTTTAAGTTGTTTGTGGTTTGATCTTGTGATCAAATGAGGTGATAGACATTATTTTCATTTTCTTGTATCTAATGTGTTGATTAATCTATCTATACTCTAATATTTTTTAACTCATAGGTAAACTTATCACTTTTCTTAAAGAATGAGTTAATCGATGAGTTAAAAAAAATAAAAATTACTTTAAAAAATAAATAATTGAGATAATAATTATGACATCTTATTAATGATTAGGTTCTTTAAAAAGAATGTTTTAAACACTCAATAGAACAAAAATTAAAAAAAAAAAAAAACAATTGAAATATTTTTTCCTGGTTTTGTTTACTTTTTAATGGCACTTCCTCTTCAGTATGTTTGTCTCTTCATAAAATGTACAGGAAATATAAAAAAAAAAATTGAAAATACTAAATGCATTAAAAAAAACATGACAGTTTTCTAATTAAAGTGAAAATGTAAATAAAAATCAAAGTTCTTTACACAACTAGGTTTCAAAAGACACGAATTGTCAATATGATTTCAATAACAACGTTAAAGTTCTCGAGATTAGCATGATTACAATTATGATTGTATCAATTTGTCTATAATTTTTAAGAATTCGAAAACAAAAACGATAATAAGGTTCATGTTGAAGTTAATATTAAAGGAATAATATTAAAAGGTATATAGTATTAAAAGAAAACAATATAAGAACTTTTAGTATGCTTTCAGAAATTCATGCAGATCACATTCAACACTCGTCCCTGAATCTATCTCTGGTTATTTTAAACGTAGATTTTTTTTAACTGTGAAAAATAAAATTAATAAAAACACCTTAAAATGCTGCAACCATATTATAAAACAATATTTTAAACGTAAGTAATTTCCATGCATATCTTAAATATATAAAAGAATTAATGGTTGTGTGATAAAATATGTTTAGGGCTCTTACTTCATGTTCGTGACATTTGTAACCATGAATGATGATTGAAGAATTGCATAAGCCATCAAATGGAGGATTTCCTACAATGTTTTCTCTACCAAAAAACTCATGGCTGAATGCCTGGGATTGGTGGGGCACCAATTCTAAGACAAAGAAACAAAGAGTCAAAGTAATAGAACCCAACAAGCCTTTGTCAGCCATGGCTTTTGGTTATATAAATGTGGAATGTGGCATTGAGGAAGAGAAGAATCCATTCCCCTTGAATAAGAAGAGATACTATCTGGAACACCGAAAAAGTGGGACAAGATGGAAAAATGTGTGAATTAAAAGGTTTTCTAAAAGTGTGTGAATTAAAAGGTTTTCTCGTTATATCTCAACTACTTTCTCCTTTCTTTTAACTTTTTTTTTTCAGTTTTATGTCTAGGAAGATTGCAATAAATGTTAATTAATGTTCTTTTAGTATTCATCACTAAAAATTAGTTATTTTACGTAAATTAATATGAATTATGATGTAAAAAATGGAACCTTTATATGGGATTTAAAAATCATATTTTTTTATCAGTTATGATTATAATGATATATAAAAACATCACATTCTATATCATGCGTCATATATGACTATAATTGATATAGATTTCTTTGGGGTAAATAAAAAAAAGTCACGTTCTAGGTTAGTTACAGCTATAACCAATGTAGATTATGTGTTTTTAGGTTAGTTATAGTTATAAAATATGTAATATGTGGAGTTTTTCTTAAATATAATGTTTTGCCACAACTCAAAACCTGTAATAAAACAAATGTATTCCGACCAAACTATATCAATATATTTAGATTTAGGTAGTTTCATCGAAACAAAACAATCATACTAATTAAATTGTCTATTTTAATCTAAACTATATAATATTGCAAAGTACGATAAAACAAACCTAAAATATTTAAATAAAACAAAATTAATTTAACTATTACATATATGTTGAAGAAGATAAATTGTACCTTATTTTCCTATTTACAACTTATTCTCTTCAGATGATAAATGAACTTAGATCTTTAAAACAATTAAACATTTTAAATATGTTAATATTTATTTATCATAAAAAAATGAAAATTTATTTTAATATATATATATATATATATATATATATATATATATATATATATATATATTTGTGTGTGATATTATATATATATATTTATATTTTTTTTTTTTATTATATTATAAAAAAAATAAAAATATTATATATGTTTATATATTTATATAATAAAAAAAAAAAAATTTATATTAATATATATATATATATATATATATATATATATATATATATATATATATATTAGTGCATGATGTAATAATTATATTTAAATTAATTATCTCATTATTATATTAAATAAAAAATACAAAATTATCTCGAAGTTTGTAAATAAAGTAATTCATGCATATATTACGACCTTCTAAACCATACCTTGGATGCTTAAGCTTCATCCTAGGATTGGAAGTAACCAGATCAAAGCGAGGGATACATATCAATCAAAGAAAATACGCATTGGATATCTTAGCAGACAGCGGTATGCTTGCGGCGAGGCGCTCTTCCACTCCAATTACAAAGGACATAAAATTCAATTCAGATGAGGACGAACCCATCCATGAAGAAGGAATATATCGTAAAGCCATTGGAAGATTGTTGTATTTAACGAACACCAGACCTGATATAAACTTTGCAGTTCAATTTCTAAGCCAGTTTGTTCAATCTCCAAAATGTGTATCATCATCAAGTGGTCAATCGGATTCTGAGGTACATAAAGGGATCACCCACCCGATCGAGACCTATTCTTTCTAAGTGAATTCAACATGAAACTCAATGCTTTCAGCGACTCGGATTGAGCGTCATGCAACTTCACACGAAGATCAACCACTGGGTTTTGTGTTTACATGGGATCTGCGCTGATATCTTGAAAAGAAAAATAGAGCATTGTCTCCAGATCGTCTTCAAAAGCAGATTACCGAGCTTTGGCATTAACTGTGTGTGAGTTACAATGGATCAAAACTCTTCTTCAAGAACTACAGATAGAAACAAGCGATCCTACGAATCTGTTTTGTGATAATTAGGCAGCAAGGCACATAGCACAAAATCCCGTTTTCATGAACGGACGAAACACATAGAAATTGACTGTCATGTTGTTAGAGAGAGGCTGCAAAACAGATTATTTCATCTACTTCCCATCAAAAGATTTGAACAACCAGCTGATATTTTTACTAAAGTTCTGGTGAAGAACGTGTTTAAAACTGTTGTGTCCAAGCTGAGTATAGTGGATTATCATAGTGCTTGAGGGGAGTTTATTAAGTTTTGTAACTATACACGGTCGTTTTATACATTTCAGTATTTGGGCCGTTTTCCTATTAGTGTACAGCCCATTCCTTTTTCTTTATTTAACCAAACCTGTACCACTTTTCATATTAAGAAAATAAGAAGTCCTTTGCATTTTTTTTCACTGTTCTCTCCTTCCCGATACGCAGCTGCATGCGTGGTGCTGAATGCAGATTTTTTAAAACTCTCCACGACGCTTCGTTCTCATGCAACTTCAAGACCTTTACGCTTGGAATCATTTTCGAAAGATATATCATATTTCTAAATCGCTATTTTCTTTAGTTTTGTATATGGTATATTTAAGTATAATAGTATGTTTTATGAGAGTTATTGAAAGTTATTATTCCCTTCAATTTGAAAATAGCTTCTAGTGAGCTAAAGTTTTAAGTGTGGTTAACGTTTCATGAGTTGTTTGAGAAAAAGAAATCATAAAGTATGCTTCTTGAAAACATATCACTCATAGGTATTCAAATCTTTGTCATTAAATAAATCTAAGAGGATATGAGAGTACTCTAAGTTTAAATTCTATAGGAAGTATCTGGAATTGATGGCACAAAGGAAGTGAACGTCTCACCGAATCTACATTTGGCAATCAGGACATAAACAAGTTAAAAGTTTTTTTAGAGATAAGTAAAATTTATTTTTTCATGAGTTAGATTTAATTATTTATTTACAATTGAGACATAATTTTCTTATTAATTTTGAAATACCTTGTTATTAAATGTATTATGTAAAACTCATTTACTTTATTTTATTTTACTACTCACTAAGTTAGTCTCATCTAATATCACTACAAAAAAAAATTATCTAGAGATCAATATTTAGCTACTAAATGAAATGGTTGCTAATTGTGACTAAAATAGTCACTAAATAAAATTTTAGTTGCTAAATAACTACAAAATAGAAGTAATAATTAAATTTAATGAACAATTAAGTTAAATAATTGGTATCTAACATTAGATACCAAAGTTCTAGTGACCTATATTATTAGATTTTAAATTGGTATCTAATTAAGTTAGAGACTAATTTAGACTCTAATGGTATTGGTCAGTAAAACAGTGATAGTTAATGTTAGATACCAATTATTTGACTTAATTGGTCACTAAATTCAATCATTACTTCTATTTTGTAGTTATTTAACAACCAAAATGTAAAATGTAACTTGGTGACTATTTTGGTCATAATTAGTAACCATTTTATTTGATAGCTAAAAATTGATTTCTAAACAACCTTTTTCTTGTAGTATATTATGTATTCCAGATGAATAGATCCAAAAGTAAATTGTATAATTGAAGAATGAAACATATTTTTAATTTTGACGCAACTTGCTAAGTTTCTTGGTCATCTTTTTAAAAGATCTTGTATATTTTGTTTTGTAAATTAGGTACTAGTATAAAGTAATTCATCTTTATGGATTATCTTCAAGTTTTGTAGTGTTAATTTAGAAACATCAATGTATAAGAAATATTATATTATGTAAATGCTCTTATTTAAATATTTTTAATTCATATTTATTATTATATATGTTTTGGTCATATCCTACGGTGTTACATAACACCTAGATTAATATTACTATGATAAGTATATAAACATGTATGTCTGTAGGTAGTAAAAAACGAGTACTAGGTGTTGATGTGTGATGTATTAATTAAACTAATGGATTTGATAAGATATCCAAGTTCTAATAATATATAATTAGAGTGATGAAAATTTTTATATTAAATTAGAGTGAAAAGTCATCAATATTCAATAAGATGTGTAAGAAATCATCTTGCCATAGGAGCTAATTATTTGATATCAATATTAAAACGAGTATATTTCCAAGCAAATCAAGTATTTTGACATGTGTTACTTTCTTAATTTGAAATTAACACTAGTCTTTTGGAAGTAGTCTGTCATTATATATCTTATGTGGATAAAATGTGTGGTCTTTGATTGACTTGATATGTGACTTAAAATATATAAATTATGATTATATGTTTAGATGAATGGTTACGAGAAAAACATAGTTCGAGGTTTCTTGAAAGAGGAGAATTGTCCATTCACGCTTAAAAAACAAAGACAAGATATTTGTTTCTTGACTAGATTCTTAGTAATTTAAGGGTGCTTATGTTTTAGTTGGGTTTTGAAACGATAAATTCAGATGTTGAGGTGATCATGGAATGATTTAGATTGGTGGTTTTTTATGAGTTTCTTAGAGAGAAACTTAATATGATTCGTGAAAGCTAGGATCGAAGTAAAATTAGGTTCTTCTTACTCTAACGTGTGCACATTTTTAAGTTCTTTTTAATATATAAGAGTCGTTCTTCTATTATTTTTTATGCATTTATATTATTTACTTGTCTTTTTTAAGAATCTTCTTTAAGATTCCATTTTCTTGTTTTCATCATGTTATCTCACCCTTTGATTTCTATTTGTGGTTATGATCACGATTCCTTACTTGAGTCGAAAGAAGTCTATCATTTGTTTCAATTGTAAATATTATTTTTAATATTCACCTAAGGAGTTTATAAATAATTTATATGTTTTAACACATTTAAAACTACAAATTTGGGTGTTACGTTTATGAATTATGAATGGTTGTCAGTAATTAAGGTTTAGGATTAGAGTTGTTACCGATATTCTTCTACTGTTCCGGTGCTTCCATTATTCTATGACAACTTTTTTTTATCACACATTTTACTTCTGCATATTTATATGGAACATACTAATAATCATGACATTTTTAGATCTTTCTTTTTACAGTCACCCTGAAATATAAAATTTGCATCCGTTTCAACAAAAGGAATATTATTTCATAATGACATGCTAAAAATAGAGAATACAATATAAGATTGATAAATAAAAATTTTAATGTGAGGCTGTTACAGAGTGAAACCCTAATTTTGATTACAAAATAACACCAAACGCATCCAGGGCTTGTGACAGAAATTGAAAACTAAGAAAGAAATTTCAACATTTAGGGTTAATGGCAAACCAAGTTTGGATGAAAGTGAGAACTAGAGCAACAAGGGCAGCACTGAAAGCAATGATTGCCCAAGGGTTACTAAAATGAGTGTGATAACCTTGAGCAATCCATGTCCTATATTGGTTCCTACAATGATCCTCAATTTTACCTCTCACATCTGAATAGCTCTCAGTGTTAGGCACTAGGTCAGTGCTTATGGTGTTGAAGAGCTTTGCCACTTCCTCATCACTCCCAAGTGCATTGTGCAGAACCTTGGCTGATCTCAACTCCTTCACATCCTCAGGATGGTCAATGAGCGAGTCCATGAAGGCCACATAGGAACAAATCTCGAAGTTGTTCACAAAATCTGGACACATCTCATATGCTATCAAGTTGTGAAAAGTGGGAGCTGTTGTGTCATCAACTATGATCTCAGGAAGGGTCAGTTCAGCCCACAGAAACTTCCAGCGATAAGAGAAGGAGATGAGTCTCAGCCTGCGTGACTTTTCTACCTTCAGTTTGATCCCTGCTGCTCTCAGCTCCTCTATGTTCCTGTATGTTGTCATGTCATCCCTTTTGCTGTTTTCTGTGTCACGTTTCTCATGTGGGAGGCCCTTTTCAGGGTCATGATCAGGGTCAGGAAGGATGTATGTGCGAAGCTGGTCGAGAAGATGAACAGGTAATTCCTTTGGCATTTCTATTATGTGTTCTTCATCGTTTACATAAACGCTTGCATACCCTTCTTCATCCGGTGCCCTGAAAACAAATCATTTTCAAAGTATAATCATAATGGCTGAATTTTGGTGACATGTCAACTTGTTACATTCATAAAGCTACGAAATGCAATAGAACTGAGCCAACATATAAGGGAATGACGTCACCTTCAACTCAAAATCTTAAGGCATTAGATTTGCGGATCTTCTTTCTGATATGTTGCTCAACTTTCTCATTCCTATCCAATGTGGGACTTAGACTCACACTTGAATAGCTAACATAAAATATTTACACTTTTAACAAGATATGAGTTTTTCTTGATTTCTAGTGCATTTTTTTCGAAAAATTTTTAGAATGGGTAATTTTTTTATTCTCAGAATTCTGTCATGTTGACAGTATCATAATGACACGATTTCAATGTATTCAAAATTGAACTAAAATCGTGTCACATCAGCACGATTTTATGTAACACGATTTTAAGTTCATCAAAATTATAACTAAAATCACGCTGATGTAACACGATTTCAATAACTATTTATACTTAAATCATGTCACCATAACTCGATTTCATTTTAAGTTAGATAAAATCATGTTATTATGAAAGAAATCGTGTTAACATAGCACGATTTACCCATCTCATGACTACAAAAAGTTTACTCTTTTTAAAATTTTCATACAAAATTACACAAAAATGGAAAGAAAAAGCCAAAAGATATGAAATACAAACTATCAAGGGATTGAGACTGAAAGTTGGTATATATACCTGTCTTCATCCTTGTTCTTAAACTTGCCCATGTCATGATTTCCTTCTCTTTTCTCCGGTCTAACTGGTGCCAAATGATGGCGCTCAAGAAACTTGTCCATGCTGTTCACCAGTGAGGCATCATTCTGGTGGCCTGACAAGAGTTTAAGCACTTCATAGGGAAGCTGGTTCTCTAACAAAAGCACATCCATCCACACAAGAACCATCTGGTCAACCTTAACATTCATTTCACGGGGATCATTAAGGTTTCCCTTGTCCAATATTTGTAGCAGAGAACACCCATCAACAAACAACATCCACGAGAGCTTTTCATCATCAGGGAATTTTAGATCTCGGATGACATCCCCAGCAAACCGTTTTTTCAGTTGTTCGATATTTGATGCAATCTTTTCGTACAGTGTTTGACCATCTTGTTTGGTGCGTTCAAGGAAATTTTCTGCCCACATAAGCTTGTATTTTTCTCCCAGCTCCAGGTGCTCTTCACCATGATGGATTGGACCAATTGAAACCAACCTGGGTGAGTAATGCTTGGCAAAATGCTTTCGATCTCGGAGGTAATGTGCTACCTTTTGTATCTTTGGAACTGTATTTGGTGGTGTGTTTTTTGCCATTTGTAGTTGGCTAAACTTCTGGCTGAGGTTTGGTGTCTGAGTCATGTTGTGAGTGTTTGTGAGTGTTCTAGACAAGTGAAGTTTAGGGTTCATGAAAGCACTTCATTTCTTGCAGTTTAAATAGTCAGAAAATAGGAGTGTAAGAATCACTTGATTTTGCTCGTGCCTCAAACTTGAATTATAAATTCAGAAATTAAGGAATATAGAATTTGTCTTATCTGAATTATGTTACTGGGGGGTGTGTAGAATTTAAAATGCAAAAAGCAATGAGAAAGAGAAAAATTGAAAGTACTTTGAGGCTATACTTGTGTATATTATTATTCTTGGGGTAACCAAGGAGACATAGTACTTGATGCTTTTAGCTTTGTTAATGTTTCAAGTTTGGAATGAAATGAGAAATTGTGGTGAAAAAAAATGGAGGAGTGGATTCAATGTGCTTTGCTAGTATTTCACGTCTGTGCTGAAAAAGGAAGGTAGGTAGAATCATATCTTACATTAAAGAGGCCTTAATTTGCTTATAATTTCCAAGTTTGTACTGCGCAAGAGGAAGTGACACTGAATGAAGAGCAAGAATGCTTTATACAAATCAACCCGAGATTGCTTTCCGTACTAAATTAGAATATTTTAGATAATATAGATAAAGATATGTGATAAACACTTATGAAGAAATAAATAAACAAAAAATATGAAATTTTTTATATTATTTTATACATAAATTAATTTCTAAAGACTCTTTTCTGTAATTTTATTAAAAAAATACTTAATTAAGTTTTAAGTCTTTTATAAATTTAAGTATTTGTAATTGATATTCTATTAAAAGTTTTCATCACCCAAAATCTTTATATTTTTCAATTTAGTTCAGGTAGTTGATTTTATTATAATACCAAATAGATTATAATACCAAATAGATTGATTAACTAGATTAAATAGATTGATTGCAATGAGTACATCAATCACTCCTGATGACAAAGAAGTATACCAACCATTCCTAGTTATTCAAATACTCAAACCACTATTTATTATACCATCTTTATCTTTCCTTGATATTAAGACCTCACAAAACAATATAAGAACAAACTCTCAAACATAGAAAATACCTAATTATGTAATCAATACTTAACAATTTACAACATCATATGCTTTATGGCTACCTATTTTTTTCCACAATTTTAATTTTATTTGTGTTCTCATTACCACATTCATCTAGCAATTATTGATTACGTTTTCTAACTCAAATATACTAATTGGAACTTACATACAAAATTATTCACGTGGCACAAACCAAAACAACGAAATTTGAAACGGGCCAAATTCTGAACGGATCCACATTTTTGCCACTTCTCCTGCACCTCCATATAGGGAGTTACGTTCTGCACCCCCTAATTTAAAACGACACTCCATGTGATCTAAAACGTCACCCATATAATTTGAAAATGCATTTTTACTCTTTTAAAGTTGTATTCTAAAGTATACATCTGGAAACACAAAGATGTATTTTAACTATACATTCTGAAATATATTTGATATATTTGGGACATTTTGTATACTTTGGATTATACATTTGTGAATACATCATATTTTAGATAGTAAATTTTAGAAGAAAAAAAACATGTATTTCATAATACACAATCCAAAATATAAAAAAAAAATGTATTTTAAAATTTACACTCCAAAATATATTATTTTTTAACTTTTTTTAAATATTTTGATTTTTATAATTAATTTTGAATGTAATTAATTTATTTTAAAGAGACGTTTTTGTATTTTGAACATCAATAATTTATTTAATACAAAAGCGTTTTTAATAATAATAATATTCACATGAAATAAACACCTACGTGATGATAATATCTCATATATTAATATATTAATGATCAAAATGTTTATATAATATTATTATTAAATTTAAAATACAAAACCCAAATATATTGGAAAACTATCTAAATACATTGAAAAATTATCTAGAAATATAATTATGTTCATGTAGCTGGCACATACAACATATGGATGTCTGGTATAAATAATTTCATTTATGACATCACGAATTAATTATAATACACTGTGGGTTTCATTTCAGATTAGAGTATTTTTTGTCACATGTCCTCATTTTAATCATGTGTTACAGAATGTCAATGATCCTTTTGAATATATCCTACATTCATTAAAATTACATTAGGCAATACAAAAGTTAAAACAAAAAGTATGGTGAAATAATAATGGAAATAACTCACTAAATAAGTATGGTCCTTCAATAACTACAGTAGTATCTGGCTATCATTTTGACTATATGGACAACAACACGACAATACAAACAGTCAATCTTCGTCTGCCCGAGAATCTAGGGGTATGACACAGTCATTCTTCGTTTGCCCGAGGATCTAGGGGTATGCCACTAATATGAATCAGTGCATGTTTCCAACTTCATATGCTGAGGGATATGAAGCTAGTGTTACACTATTAATAAAATGGTCAACAAAGTATAATTATCGGTCATCAATCAAACAACTACACCTCGTTCAAATTATGAGAAATGTCGAAGAATTATTTGCACATACATAAATTGTTGCAAAACACGTTTTGGCAAATAACATTATGAACACGTTCATAACTAAATATATCTTGAAAGTATGATAATCATCTCAAATGATTGACTAGGACTGAATATATCTTAAGAGCATGATAATTATCTCAAATGATTGACTAGGACGATAGTTATAAAGACTTTATAACACCTCAATATGTGTAAGACTATCAATCTTAACACACAAAACAAATTACACATATATGAGATGTCTAAAAACGGAACTTCTGATATATGAGATTGATATCTCTCGTTCTAATCCTTAAAAAATATTCATATATCCATATATATGATCCTTATAAACAAAATATTATTCATATATTTAATTAAAAATAAATTTAAATTATTCTAAATATGTATATCAGAGAGTCATCCTAACTATTTTGTTTAAGTAAAGCAAGCATCTCGGTTTTGTTTGGGTAAAACAAGCGTTCCCGGTTTTGTTTGAGTAAAACAAGCGTTCCCAGTTTTGTTTGGGTAAAACAAGCGTCCTGGTGGTTGTAGATGTGAATGAGTTATATCATTTAAACAATTTAAAAGATTTTTTTTTTATTCCATATTATATCATTTTAAAAAATTAATTTTTTATGTTAGAAGAAGTGTCCACTTTTTTAATTGGATAGAAGGTGACCCGTATTAATGTTGACAGTGCAAATGTCCCAAATTCCAAATTCTATAAACAACATCCTAGAAAAATACAACAAGAATTAAATAATTTTTTTCCACAACTAGTCCGTCTTAAAATCAATATTTAAAAAATATTTATATCCAACATTTAATAAAAATGCTAATTTAATATTAAAAACTACGTGTACATATAACTACCCTAATCAAATGCGACACTTTTTAAATTAATATGTTAATATCATTAATTTAAAAACAATTTTCCAAACTAAAAAAACCATATATTTATTCAATATTGAACGTAAAAAAAATACTAGAAGTATTTTGAAGATATCAATTTTAGACATATAAAAACTTATTTAATCTAAAATATAAAAAAAAATGCGAGACAAGAATTAAAAGCATTATACTCTTGGTGTACCCTACACACCAAGCTTTCACAATCCCCAAAATTTTGAAAAGTATTACGTAGTCAATAAGTATTATACTCCCTCTATCTCAAAATCATCATGGTTTAAATTTTTTTACCGAAATTAAAGTTAATAGTAATAAGTACATATGATTGAAACAAATTTACTAAAATAACTTATCTCTGAATAAATATATTAGATTTTACATGCAACAAATACTTTTATATTTTGGAATCAATTCCTGGCTAGATGACTTTGGTTAAGATAAAAAAAAAATTGCTAGAACTTGTATAAAACATTTTTTGTCACAAATATAAATACTAAGGTTATTTATTTGGATAGAAAATAGCTAATATTTCATTAAAATTGAGAATGTCAATAAATTTGATTTTTGTTTTTAAGTTAAAGCTAACATTATGAGATAAAGAGCAGTTACAATAAATTTTTACATAACATATAATCAAATTTTAGATTTTTTTTAACAAATTAAAAATCTCAATTAAGATTGGTAGTGAAAAATGATTAATCTAAATTATATACAAATTCTTCATAGAGATGGTGTTAGAAGATGTTAGTAACATTTTTATGGCCTCTATAGTCTCACTTTGATCTTGTCTTTTCTTCTTCATCATGAAATATTTTCCTTAACAAATTTTCAATTTAAACTTTATAGATGCAAAAAATGTGGTCCAAAATGAGATTCTACACAAAAGTTTTGAAAAGATATTATTCATTCACAAAATCATTGAATATTGAATGATAAAATAGTTTACCTAAATAAAATATATCCACAAAAATCTGTTTAATGAGATGTTGAACTAAATGCCAAGAAAACACCAAGACTCTAACATGCATGCCGACCATTTGCATGCTCTTCCAAATTCCCACTATTTTTTAATATGTCTTTTTCTTTATACGTGTCAATTATGGTGTCAATCAATCAACACACTCAGCCTCAAAAATCAATTTGTAAATATCTTTGAACTGTTCTGCATCTTCCAAAAATGTTTCTTTCATTACATAATTGGGTTCCATTTTTATATAAAAAGTTGGCTAGAAATTTATAATTTGAAGCATTTAAATATAGTGAATTTGAATTAATTTTACTTTTTCATCTTTTTAAATTTTTTTTCAAATAAAGCAATTTAAATTTATTGAATTTTTGTTTTTTATAAAGTATTTTAATAACCATAAAATACAAGAGATTATTTAAATATTAAATAATTTTAATAATTAAAAATATGAATATTGTTAATTATTTTAGTCGATCTTATTTTTGTGTTATTTTTTTATTAAAATTTGCCAATATTTTTTCATTTGAGATTGACAAAACGTTTTTTAGATAGAGAATGCTTTTTGTTATTATTGACCATAACTATTTCCGTTTTTTATCAACGTTATTTTATTATGTTGTTTGTTGAAGTTTTCAGGTCGATTTCCGGTTGAAAATTTTTCCTCGTCACGTAAAAAAAAATATCTGTTAATGTTGACTCAAAATTATTAAAATAAATAACTGGTGTTGACGATAAAAAAAATAATCAGACATAAAAAGTTAATAATCACAACAGACATCAATAGAAAAGTTCAATTTACATAGGCTAAAAAATAATCGTCGTTGACTGATAAAACTTTGACAATATTAAATACGAAACCACAACAATCTACAACAAATCAACAAAAATAATCTTAACAATTTAAATAAAAAATAAATCTTATTAAAATCAATAAAAAACTTAATCTGACGTCACTTTCATCCAAATAATGTTTCTGGTTAATTCCATAATAATCAAATCAAAATAGAGTTTGAGAAAAGAATATAAAGAAAGACACATGAATTTGAGAATACGAAAGGTTTCAAATTCTTTTTGAGTGTAATTTAAAATTATATAATTTTAAATAATCGAGTTACTCATATTAAATTCTAAAATTTCAAATTCTTTTCTAATTTTTTATCAAAAAACATATTTTATCCAAAAAAATTTAAATTTTATATAAAAATAAAATATTTTTTCGAATTTCTTATCCAAGCACATTTATTAAATATATCAAATCCATTTGCTTAAGTGAAGAGAGGTTATAACAAGGAGAGGAACTCGTCACCAAAATTACAACAATAAATAGGAAAAAAAAAAGAAAAATTATTGTAATTTTTGCATAGCCAGTAGCGTGTCACATACCCACCATGGTGTTGATTTTCAAATTGCAACCAAGAATTGGTTCACCATCATATTAGATTGATTTTTGGACAGAATAATTTGCAATAATAGTTTTGAAATTTTCATCTTTTTTTTTTTAATTTTATGCACTTGCTGGACATTCCTTTTATTTTTTTATAAACCATAGTACATATATTTCTTCGATAAGGAAAACTCGTCATTTTTACATTGAGAATTTTTGAGTTTTTATCTGTTGTTCTCATTTCCTACTCTGTTTTCCTTTTTTTAAACATCGTATTTTTTTTTTTAAAGTTAGGAAAATTTTATTTGGTTGCTTATTTTCATGTGTATGGATTCTGTTAGAAAAAGAAAAGAGTTAACCGGTAAAGAAAAGGAATTTATAGCAAATGATGAATCTACTATTAATTTATCCATTTTAATTCTTAAATATTTAAAAAGTTTGATAATTATGTGGTTAAGTTTATAGAATTATTGTGTTAGTAAAACATCTTTTAAAAGACTAATAATAAACAGTTACTGTATCATATTACTATTCGAGATTAATTTAAGTTTTTTTATATAGAGAGAGAATAAATTAATTTTATTTCATACTTTTGCAAACAAACTTTAGAGCATCTCACATTTAAGAACCAAAATAATGATTTATTGATAAGTTTAAGTGCAATGATAACTAAGAAGACATGTAGGGTTGTCAACAGAAGGTGTCACTTTAAGTAGACTTATATCTATCCTTATAATAAAAAAATTTATTTATTTTTATTAAATAAAAAATTTCTTCTATCTTCACTAAACAGTGGCTGTATGGACTTTTGATATTACAAATTAAAATGAAAGTAAAAAATAAGTTTTTTAATTATCTAATAAAATAAAAAAATTGTACAAAAATTTAAAATTGATAATTAGATATGAGAAAAAAAATAAAAATATTAAAAAAATAATTAAATATATATTCTGGAAACAATTTAATGTAACAAAATTAAATGATTTAATTAGATAAAATTAAAATTTAAGTTTCTAAAATATGATATATCATTTAAAAGAATAAAAAAATATGTAATTTAACTTGTGATAAAAAAGAATACCTTGAAATTGAATAAGTGTATGATAAATATTCAATAAATTAAATAATTGAAAAACTATAAAATATTATCAAATAAAATATATTTTTTCATATAAAATAGAATAAAATAACAGATGACATATAATAATAAAAGTAAGTTTTTCAAAGTACTTATAATAAACTGATAGAATTTTTATTAATTTAGAATAGTATAGATAGAAATACAGTATGAGTACATAAATATAATGTCTTCATTATCAATTTAAAATATACACAATTTAAAACAAAATCTAATATTACTCATTAAAAGTGAAATAGGGTGTTGAGTTAAGTGGTGAATTCCCATCGAAATTAAAATGGATTGAAACATTATGAGTGGGGGCTGAATTTATTTGCCATTAAAGAGGGGGAATAAATGGTGGTGTAGGGTAAACGTGTGCTTGATACTAGAGTTGAACTACCAAAAGAGTGAAAGGAAATGGAATAATATGAAAGTAACAGTGAAAGAGACAAATGGCCAACTTGGTTGATGAAGATGAATGCCAAATTAATTGTAACAGTGAGAAGTTCATGTCCATGATTTTCAGATACTGTTTATACTACACGGCACACACAACTTCATGCACCTTATCACCGACCTATTTAATGCATTATAAGAACCCTAATTCATTATAAGAAAACTTGCTACCCAGAGAGATTTTTTTAGAAGCTATTGATGAATAGGGTTTTGTTTATGATAGTTGTTAATAGTATGTCATAATTATTGATGATTAATACTGTACTGAAAATATTTAAATATACTTTTAGAAGATTGAAATAACTGTTATTTTAAATTCTTTTCAAATTAGAAACTGGTATTTTAAGAAAATATAATTATTTCTAGAATTCTTTAAAATAAAATATTCAAAAATGAGTTCTGAAATAAGGTGTAGTCTTTTTCTCACTCCACTAATAATTATTGGGACCAATAGGTGACACATAGTCAATTGTCTCGGGTTTAATGTAAAATAAAATATGATTGACACAAGTTTCTATTTTATTTATTTTTTATCATTCACTGAGTTTATTTCATCTAAATATGTATTTTAAATAAACACGTTATGTCACGATTTTGAAGGGTTCATTTAAGTAGTTTTTGAATGCATTCTTTTGAGTTGTATAGTTTACTATTTATTTTGAGTCATTGTATATTCTTTGGATCAATTTTATAAAAAAAGGTTATTTTAGTTTATTTTTGTTGCTTGTCTTGCTTAACTCAGAGACATCAACGCATGGCACTTATGTTTTATAAATGTTCTTTTATTGTAAATTATGTTATTATTTATGTTATACCCATATACTTTCTAAGATATTAGAGATTACTCAAGAATTAACAACTCCAATGGCAACAATATGTTACCATCACGCGGATGAAAAAGAAAAATAGTAAACCAAGTTAAATATAAAGGTATGCTTAATTCTTGTCAACATCCAATCGCATCTGGGTAATCAAATAAAATTTGGTAAAAAAATCTTAGTTAATGAAAATAATGATTGAATAATGAATCCTTAATTAATTTAAGAAAAAATGATAAAATAAAAAAATTGTTTTAAAAAAATAAAACTAAAGAAAGAGGTAAAATGAGAAAAATATAAAAATTTGAGATGATAAAAATATTTGTTTCTTTTTAATAAATAGAAATTCAAATGTTCAAATACATAGTTTGGACTAGTTTTTGTTTTATTATTTATTTTTTATTTTCATTTTTTAATAAGTAAAAAAAAAATATAAGATTTAGGACCTAACTCATTTTCTTTTACCTTAAGATTTTTTAACCTAAAAGGTGAGATTTTCTTTTATCCTAAGATTTTTTAACCTAACTAGTGAGATAAAGGAGGATATAACACCAATGTTTTGTTTGATTGAGAAAGAGGATTTAAAAGAATGAATTTGAGACGAAAATGTATGAAAAGTTAAGTTGTTTAGATTAAGAGATAAATGATAAGATTTGAATTAAAAGTTAGTAAGTGAATTGGTAGGTGTGATAAATATTTTAATTTTTTTAATTGATAAAATTATAAAATTAAAAATAAAATATTAATTTATTGGATGTGATTTTAATGAATTATTATTTTTATTGATAGAATTATAAAATTATAAATTATTTTAAAATTAAATTAAATTATTATTATTATATAAATTTATTTTTATTTTTATTATAATTTCTAATTTTAATAATAATTATTATTATTAGTTTTTCACATTAATATTATTAGTATTTAATTTTTATAATTATCTTATTTTTATTATTATTTTATAATTTTATTAAATTTATTATTATTTTAATAATAATATTTAGTATTAATAAATAGGAAATCACCAAACTTTTAGGTACAAATAGGTTTTATAGTATAACAAGTAAATTAGAAATTCTTGATGAAAGTTAAATTGTTCGATACCATACGCAATTATCTCTTGTACATGCAAGTAAATTGGAAATTCTTGATGAAAATTAAGTTGTTTGATATAGTAAATATACACATATTGATGATGTATTAGATATGAACTTTTGTCATTTTGATATTCATTTTTATACATAATTATTGATATAAACATACTAATCTACATGAAGGTATCATTCATACGAAAGGGAGAATTTATTAAGCTATTTTAGATTTCTATTATTATTATTATGATGATGAAATAGAGTAATTTTAGAAATAATTTGATTCATTTGATGGAAATAATGAAGACCAGGATAATCCCTAATCTGCTTTCATTTGACCTTATATGGGACACAGTTGATGCATTCCTTAAATAACGTAAGATGATTAAGTGAACACCTAATGCAAATGTGTATTTAAAAATGTGTATAATTATTATAATTCAAAAATGTGTATATTGATTCTTTGTCCTATTTCGTTTTGTGAGTTGTATACATTATTAATATACAACAATACGAAATTTGTGTCAATGTATTGAGTTTAATTCCTTACGGTGACATAAAGGCCTCAAATATGTGTTTAATTCCTGAATTTCACTTAATTTTTTTCTTTAGTGTTTTATATTTTTTACAAAAATTAATTACAAAAGGGAAATATTGATATTTTTATCGTCCACCTGTTTGTATTATTGCTTATGAGACAAAGAGAGATGACATGCCACCAATAGTGAGTTGTGGAATAAATGTGTATTCCCTCAGTTACTAAATCAATTTCTATAAATGAAATAAAACTCATGCCCCTGCGGGAACAAAATCTATGCAATAAAAAAATATTTTCCCATTTTCTCATTTATCTAACCAATTTCATTGTTAACAAACTTATAATACATATTTTCGTTAACATTAGGATTGAACTAAGAATTTACTATAAAAGAAAAATAAAAAAATTGACATGGTAGCTATCTTATTTTGCCAACACTACATTTTTATATTACTTATTAATATCAAAAAATACAGATTTTTATTAGAAAAAATAATAAGTAATAATTATGCTAAAATTGAATGAGTGAAAATATGTTTAAACTTATATGTAAACTAAACTAACATCTCCTCCTTGGAAGAAGACTAACATGGCATGTTCATTCCTTGTAAAATGCACGTGCTTGATGTTTTCTTTACTAGTTCATAATTACATATACCCTTATATTTTTCTTTACGAAATTTAGTAAAAGTTCTTGATAAATACAAATTCTATATTTCCTTTTAACAAATGTCACCTATTATTCCACAATTTTGAATACATTCAATAAATAACAGAATATATATAAAAAAAAGTGTAACTAGGGTCTTAGTATATAATGTTCTTCTTCTATCATATTTTATCTTTCTAAATGTGATTTTGCCCCCTGCAAGATTGACCATGAAAGTGCTAAATGGAGACGGAAGATCTGGAATTGAGTCAGAAAATTCCAATTAGAGCGTTAATTAATCTCTAATCCTTCAAAGTTCACAAAAAACAAATTACGCGTCACTCAGATGGAGAATATATTATGCTGGCATTACATATATAATTTGTGATTCGATCCAAATCATGAAGCTTCTATAGAAGAGAGAGATTAGGAACTTTTTTATGGCTAGTTATGGACACTAATTCTACACGATCAATGCGTGTGAAAAAACTAATCTAACAAATACTCGTTTTTAACGCTGAAACTTTGGGTCATTTGGTCAAACCTATTGCTACGTTGCCCCAATAAAAGTTGGGCAACAACTGTTAGTTCTATCTACCTATAGCTGCCTCTATTTGACAAATTTGTATGTTAATAACTTTATCCGTTAACATTTTGACCGTGCATTTATCATACAAAATTCTTTAATTAAGATAAGCTTATAAATAAAATTCTTTATTTACCATTAAAGCTTTGAAAATGAATTTTTTTTCTCATTTTAGTGTATTTTTTAATATTAATTTCTAAAATAGATAAAAAAAATTATCTATCAAATAAATTTTGTCAACTAAATAAACATAATTTTAAACTGGTCAAAATAAAAATAACATGTTGACGATTTTAATTAATAACATTAATTAAAATTATTTCTCTTTCTTTAATTTTTTTAATTATTTAATATTATAATAATTAAACTATTAACAAAATAAATAATAATAATAATATTATTATTGAATAGTACACCAAAAGGAGATTGTATTTATTTCTCTCATTTCTCATTTCAAAGACACAAAAAGGTATGAAATTGATTGTAACTTTTCAAAAATACTTTTACCCACTGAGAAAGAACTAACACTAAGACCTGCCTTTGGATCTTTAATGCCTTGGTTAAAAACTAGAACCTAGTCTCTCAAGTAGTTGATCATTTTTCTTCTGTTGTGCCTACAATAATTTTGTTATTGTATTTTATGCAAGGGTTGTGACTTATATAAGGTTTTCAAATATATCTTGTTATAAGTGAGGCATTATAAGTAAATTAAGTTTTGAAGAGTTGAAGAATTTGTTTCTTAGTTGTTGTTTTTTTAATTATTTTATTATGATTTAAGTTATAATAATGCCATATACCTTTAGTTAAAGAGTGAATTAATATAATTCTTTGTTATGATATATTTCTCTCTCCTAAAAGTGTTCAGTTTGAAAATTTTCTTCTATACTAGATTATTCGTCTCCATTATTTGTATTACTAATTTCTCATTGAAAAATTAACCAAAAGAATTCATTAATAAAATTAAAAAAAAATTAAGAGGTTCAATCCCTCTTGAATTTAATTCCTTTGTTTCAACATTTGTGAGTTGTGAGACTTTTGATTTATACAAAATAATACCATATTTTTATTTGTTTTCAAAATAATTAACTTAATTAATAACAATTGAGTTGTTTTCAGAATAATTAACATAATAATAATTGAGGAGTATGTTTCTTGAAAAGCTCCTAGCTAGTCTTGAATGAAAGAAAGTAAAATATGAATCATTATAAAAAGTATTTTTTCCTAAGACTTGTTAAATCGATTGTCTCCAATCACTTTAATTTTTATTTAAATTGTGTAATAATCATTCAAAAACTATAGTAAACTTTAATCCTATATTTAATAAAACTTAGAAACATGATCTATAAATATCTACTTGTTACTCATACACCACATCATTAAAAAAATTCCATACATAAATAATAGATAACATACATGTGTTAAATGTGTTAACTGGGAATACAAGTAGTTCCAAATGTATAAGAAGTTGTTCTTCAAAGTACACGAGAAGAATATATAAATTTGTAACCACTAATTACAAAGATGTCATCAAAAGAAATTATTAAGATCTTTGAAAGTACTTCCAAAATTCAAAGGAAGTTAAAAGTCTTCAACACGGATTCCCCTCATACATAACAAGACTAAGAACCCATTACTATGTAGGGTCATTTTCATAAAAAAAAAAAATATTTGCATGTTCTTTCTGTTCTTCTGGGATCAAATTTGATATGGCAAAATCTCCACAATCTGCCACTTCTACCTGATAAAATTCTATCAAAGGTGTACATGGTAGGTGTCTTAAGTTGTTATGATTATAGAACTACTTTCCCCTCCAAAACAATAATATAACAATCCAATAAAATAAATTCCGATTGAGAAAGTGATTAGAGTAAATCAAAATCATATTATAATACAATCTTTTACCAATTAATTCATACAATTAAAATCAAGCTAAATTTAAAATCAAGTTTGAAAGCAACACAAAAATTAAAGTTGTGTTTTGTCATTTGAAATATATAGTAGTAATACATCAATTAAATATAGATGTTATATTCATTCATGTAATTGTGTGTACAATATACATTTAGAGATAAAAACATAGTGCATGCGTTGGTGCATATAGTTTGTGCGTATTTAGTTCTACTTTGATATTTTTATGTGTTTATAACATGCATTAAATATATTTTTTACTTTTTATTTTTATTATTTTGTTTGGACTAAAATGTTCTTATAAATGAACATGATTTTCATGAGTAGAAGAGGTTGCGAGTGAAGAAACTTAGACTTTATCTTTATTTTATAAGATACTTTAATTAGATGTGACATCAAGGAAAAGAGATTACTTATTTACTTTGGTTTAATTTTGAAAAAAAATATTTTAAAATTTTATTATGGTTTATATTATTAATAACTTATAATGTTTTTTTAGTGCTTAAAAGTATTTTTTTTTAATTTTCTTAAGACAAGTGATATATGTGAATCTCTTCACCTCTTATATATTTCATATTTTATTATTTATTTAAGAGAAATATTTTGAGTTTAAAATGTCACATTTAACGATATCATAGTATGTTAATTCATTTGAATATAGTAGGTCACTTGCATTTACATAAATTATTAACTCTGATATACCTGATGTCACTTTTCTAAAATGATAGACTAGGAAGATTTAACACAAATCTTAAGACTCAACATTTGCGGGTCTTTTTTTTTTTTTTTTTTTTTTTTATATAAATAAATTTTTTTTTTTTTTTTTTTTTTTTTTTTTTTTTTTTATTTTTTTTTTATAATTTTTT
>Ga0099824_1001179_pt1 | contig 35862 bp, 20 predicted proteins | sample SiratrowhiteBW_FD_76837 | JGI IMG/M metagenome (GOLD analysis project Ga0099824, IMG submission 76837) | Root nodule microbial communities of legume samples collected from California, USA - Siratro white BW | ecosystem: Host-associated > Plants > Roots > Nodule | place: USA: California... | reverse complement strand
AAGTTACATTACATCATCATGCTAATAAGTTCGTTGAGTTACAAGTTAGACCTAAAAACATGGTAATTGTTTTCAAAATGAACTAAAATAAATCACAATTCAAAGCCATAGATAGAACATACAAAGAAAGGAAGATCCTTGGTTGTAAATATGTGGCTGTCATGCTTATCATCCCAGTAAGAAAATGAAGACTTGGGCGTATGGTATAAAACCTGTAAAACGGGAGGAACAATAAATCATTTAATCTATGGGATCCAATGACTTGTGATGATTGTTACATTCACGAGGTTTCACCTGGCTTTCAACACTGATGTTTGCTATAGGTTGTAAAGCCTCAATCACCGGTTGTAAAAAAGTCTCATCAATTTCACGAAAATTCCTACAATAAGATCATCACAAAAACTTCAAATGGTAAGCAAATAATCCTGACCTGACAATATGATGGGACCTACATCATATAACAGGTTCAGTGAATATTTAACATCAGCATGGTTAATCTTTGTCTTTACCCAATCATAAAATCACCAACTCTGGCACTAGTTGAAGTAGGTGCATTCTGTTTCTACCTCAACTTTCATAAGTATATATATCTTACAATTACAACAGGGTGGTAATACTGGTTCATGAAAATGCAAATCATAGAACTGATCCCCAAAAGTGTTACCGTGATCACAAGTTTTCCTACTCAGCCATCAACTTGCAAATAATCTCATCTCTCAAAAACTAATTTGTATAAATGAAAAGTTCCAAGCAACAATGCAATACAAGCTGCACCTTACTTATAATGAATCAAATCACACATCAACTCTTTATAAAACAGAAACACTCTATCATTCCATTTCACAATTGATACTAATCTGAGCAAGATTCCATTTCACAATTCATACCAATCATATATCCAATCTCGAGGGTCTGCATTGAGCAAACTGAAAGACAGAACAATCCTCCCATCAGCACCAACAGGCATAAACTCACTACGAACCGAACCCTCCTCGTCCCCTCCATTACCAAAAACCTTAACAAATATCTCAGCCACACGCAACACCGCCTCCTCCTCCTCAACCCGCCCCACGATCCACGCGTGCCGATACTTCCCCACCACACTCCTCACCTCCCCCTCTTCCTTCACCACCACAACGCTATAAGCATGCCCTCCTCCATACTCATTCACTACACTCCCCACCAACTCATCAGAGTCCTCGTCATCACTCCGCAACTTCCTACCAAAATCGAAAGCACTAACATTACCCATTTCCACGGCGACGGAGTAATTGCCTCCGCAACCGCCGCAATCGCCGCCACCTAGGTCCGACATTTTCCTCGTGATCGCCGCTCCCACCTCGCGGTGCGAAGCCTTGAAATTGAAACCGATGAAAACGGTTTGAAAGCGGCATGGGAAGGTGAGGGGATTCGATTCGACTTGGGATGAGAAGGAGTCGATTCGATCGAAAGGGAGGGGCGCCCGGTAGATTTCGATGGATTTCCAGAGAAGAGGAAAACCTGAAACAACAAAAAAAGTTAATAAATAAATAATAAAATATAGAAGATGAAAAGAGTGTGTGTGTGTGAGAGAGAGAGAGAGAGAGGGGGGAACGGACCTAGGATGAAAGAGAAGAGCACGGAGACACTCATGACGAGGCGTTTGACTCCAGGTTTCGTATTTCGCGTGGCTTTGGAGTCCATTTGCGTGTTTTCTTCTACAGGTTTTGCAGTTGATGGAGAATCGGAGATTTCCGCCATTGTTGATCCAGGTTTTGCAGCGAATTCGAATTCGAGAGGTTGAAGAGGAAAATACACACAGGAGTGCAAAATTTGTTATATTCTAAGAAAACAACCGAACAATAACTTCGCCGTCTTAGCTCAGTTGGTAGAGCGCGTGGCTTTTAACCACGTGGTCGTGGGTTCGATTCCCACAGACGGCGCCTTTATATTGTTTAAGCTTTCCAATTTAGATCATTAATTGGCTTTGCACTATGATCAATAAGTAATATTATTTCAAACAAGTCTTGTCTATCTTTATAATATATATTTTTTAGATAAGCTTGATATCTTTGTAAAATAATATTTTTAATGAATGACAACACAATATTCTCCATTGTTTAAATTTTCTACAACAAGTAATTGTCCACTTTTCATTCTCTAATGACATAGTCACCACTCTTTGCTTGTAATCAAGTTTGCGACAGTTTATAAATCTCATTTTCATTAAAACAAGTTGAACATAAAAGAAGTGTATACATGTGAAAGTTATCGAAATAAGTGTAAACTTTATACTATCATTCTTTTGATGTATCTCATAACCATTTTGTAACTTATTATATCTTCTTTAGTGAACAATTCATTCAAATTGTTGGAAAAATTTATTGATATTCAAGTTAGGCCTAACTCAACTCTTTATATCTGAATTAATGTTTTTTCACTTAGTTGTGTACTACTCATGTCAAGCATATAAGCATTCTTCATATAATCATGTTACCCATTTATCTTTTTTTCTAATATATGGAATTCAACCATGTGTTTTTGACCCATCATGGGTTTAGGAGGTGTCTTTAATATAAAAAGAAAGATGGAAATCGTAATAGCCTAAAAAGACTTATCTAGTTCAACTAGGCCGAAAGGATATGGGCCTATACATCTATGTACGGTTTGACCATTGAATAATGACGTTACAACGAATCATGAAATTAAATAAAAACTGAACCTCTAGGCCAGATATTATAAGTAAACCACATTTGAATATTCAGTCTAATACTTAATAATTGATAACAATCAGGACCTAATAAGAGAAGTAAAATTATAAATAATGTAGCTTCAATAAGAGAAAGGTAACTTTTATTTTGAGTTGACTTGAAGTTATTTCTTTGAACCAAGTTATTTCTTTGAACCAAAACAGTTTTCTTCAACATTGTATTTCAATAATAAATCTCTCCATGAGTTTTCAAAAAAAATTTCTTCCTTATAATCATACATACACTTCTTGAAATCTCGAAAGAAATGTTATCAGTCCTTCATTAAATTTGAGATGTTGTACTCCATTCTTGATTATATGCCATGTTTAAAACATGCTTTGTCATTGACATAATCTCCTCTATTACTCTTTTCATGGCTTAGTCTTGATCATTAAAATAGTTTGTGATTTTTGTTGGTTGTTTGCTTGCAAAATTGTTTGAAATAGCCATTTGAAGGATTCAATGGCCTCGTAATATAATAAAGTTGCCCCAAAATATCATCCTTCCTCTATAATGGTCAATCCTGATAAAATTGCAAAGGGCCTACTATCTCCATTTGTGCAATATGTTACATCCAACAAATGAAATCTCTAAAACAATGATAGTCAAGTAACATTATAGCGTTAGCCCAAAACATGTTTTGTTATTTGATAGGCATAAAAAAATGAAAGATCTATCAGTTGTTATTGGAAATATTGTAACAAGTTTCTAGTTCACCATATATTCCCTATCTTTTCACCTCTTTGAATTTAGATAGTTCTTTGCATCTTCTCTTGTATAGCCCAAATTCTCTCTACCTCTTACATATTTACTCATCAAATCAAATTATGCTTTTTGTTAAATTCCTGCATGTTCTTCCATTTAAAGATCATATGCCTCACAATCTGTTAGTTTTATTGAGAAGCTAAAAGATTAACTGTTTTTGGTGGATTAAGTGAATGATTATGTTTAACTTTCATTCTTGCAGTACATCCTACTTTTGTCTCATATTAAAGATTAATGATCTTAAAGTTTTTTTTATTTGTTTTTTGTGTACCCTCTTTGAAACAAACATATATGTAAGAAGTAATAAATCCATTTTTTTTATTCTTGTTAGGGTAATTTTTCTAACTCAAAAACCTTTACTACCGCCATGATTAACCCAAAAATTTCATGCATCTTCTAAGTTATCAATTTCAAGGCCAAGTTTAGTTAAAGTAGAACATATTTGAGTGAGAATGTTTTTATTAAAAACAAAACAACACAACACACTGTTGGCCTCGTAGCCTTAAAATAAAAACATAAACAACTAACTATAACCTACAATTTACATAACTTAGACGTGGGTGACTTCTCTCTAAAATAAACCAACTTCTAGTTAAACATGCCTAATAAATAGGAAACCAGAAAACAAGAAAAACAACAGAAACAATAAAAATGACTAATTACAATATTCCCTCCCTTAAACTATACATTAAAAGCATTTAGTTTATCACTAAAGCATCAACCATTCCTAGCATGCTTCATAATTTTAGGAACTACTCTAACTCGACAGATTTTGTCATGATGTCTACAACCTGATGTTTAGAATTGCAATAACTCAACTCTGCAACTCCATCTCTTGTTAAACCTGAGAAAGTGAAATCTTATATCAATATGTTTGCTCCTATAATGAAATACTAGATTCTTACACAATTTTATGGTAGAGTTATTGTCACATTGAATCATGGTACTTTTTTCCTTTTTGTGACAAAGTTTCGCTAGCCCTTCTCAACCAAACACATTGACAAACACAAAACACAACTATTGTGTACTCAACCTTAGTAGTAGATAACGCCACTACATGTTGCTTCTTAGAAGACCACGAAATAGCTCAAGAACTAAGAAAACAAAACTAGAAGTACTTTCCCAATCATCCATATCACTAGCAAAACCACTATTAGTGTAAGCTGTAATATCCTAGAAAATAGTTATGGAATAAAAACTAACCTAGAATTTAATTTTAGAGATAAATAAGATAACACTTATTTTTTTAACATAAAAGTTTTTTAAGTAATAAAAGTTAATAATTTACTTTTTATTTTTATAACAACCACTAACTCTCTCTAAAAAGATATTATCTATCTAAGAAGATGTTCTGTTTTATTTTTATAAAAACCACCAACTATCTCTAAGAAGATATTCTGTTTATAAAAACTACCAACTCTTTCTCATTTTTTAAGAAGATATACAGTTTCATTCTTATGAGAACCACCATCTCTCTAAAACAATTTCTCTTTAAAGTTTTCTACCTTCTCTCTAGATTTGTGATATCATATGTTATCAGATTGACAATTAGAGGACATCCTTAGATTCTTAGCGTTGAGTAAATCAAGAGTGTCCGATCAGATTCTTGAACAGAATTAGGTTGTCTTGATTTAGGGTTTTTGAGTATCTCTACTCTATAGAGGTAAGAGAAGCTAGTTTGATTGTTTTTAATATATATTGTAATTATTTATTTTATTAAATATGAATTTGATGAATTTGAATTGAATGGAATAAATGTTTATGTATGATATGATGTAGTATCAATGTTTGTGAATGGTGTAGTGTGTGATCAAGACATAGTATCTTCAAGAAAGGAGATACCCGTGTTGAGATTATTAGAACGTGCATTATTTGGGGGTTCGATCTATCTAAAGAGGTATCCTGACTCTATTGATACATTAGATTCATATAGATGAAGTCTACCAATTAGTAAAGAGTCGAAGGAGGTTCATATAATTATGTCCGAGGTTTGAAATATGAGCTAATCGAAATATGACATATGGATTAACCTTGTGTATATGGGAACTGTACCCGAGGTTTGAAATAGGAATTGATCGAGACAAACTCCGAGGTTTGAAATATGAGCTTATCGGAATAGATAGATGGTATATGATAGGTGCAAACCTCTAAGTCTAACTCAATGCACGAGTCTTCCGAGAGTAGAGAGTCCAATGTCTTTCTATGTGAGATGAATTATGAAAGATTGAATTGTTGTTGTTTGGTTGAGATAGAAATTTAATTTATGAAAATACATTTTTTAAAACTCTCTAGCTTACCCTTCTTTTTGCGTGTTGTTTGTTTTGTGTTTTTTAAACTGCAATAATTGTCTATTACACGTGAGCAGAAGATTTGACAGGTGGTGTGAGTCCCCAGTGAATTGTTGGAGAAACTTTATTTTACTTTATCTGTAATTTTACAAAGACATTTTTATTAAATTTTATATGGAGAAATATATTTTGAAATAAATGATGAATGTTTGGATATTTATATTTAAGTTTAGTATATAATTTATGTGCAATAAAGTTTCTATTATATGAAAAATATGGGATGTTACATAAGTTATCAAATTTGTACAGTCACCCTTTATAGAGAATTCCAAGCTCGGTTATACCTTTTAAATATCTTAATAGTCTTTTTTATGCAAGCCAATAAGATTCAGTTGGAGAAGGCATGAATATACTAATAAGATTCACTCCATACATCAAAACCGGGTTGAGTTGTAGTCAAGTACATCATACTACCAACCACCTACTTAAGCAAAGATTCATTAACTTTGGTTTCAACTTCATCCTCTGTCAACTTTGTGCATAGGACTATAGGATTCTTCACTCAATTGTTTTTATCCATTCAAAACCTTACTAGAATTTTGTGAGCATACTTTCTCTGACATACAAATTCCATCTAAACTTTGTACCACCTTAATTTCAAGAAAGTACCTCATTCTCCCTAAATCAAACAAGTCAAACTCCAACATCATAGAATTCTTAAAATCATCATACATACTTTTATCATTTCAAGTATATATTAAATCATCAACATAAAGGCTTACTATTAGAATTTTAAGGTAATTCCTTTCACTTTGTGAATCGTCTATGTTCACGTAAGCACCTTTCAAAACCTTTTTAGACAAATAAGCCTTTATCTTGCTATACCATACCCTTAGTGCTTGCTTTAAGGCATACAATGCCATTTTTAGCTTGTAAACTTTTGTATTCTTCACCTTTCTCCTCATATCTCAATGGTTGTTGGACAAATATTTCTTTACTGAGTTCACCATGAAAGAATGCGCTCTTTACATCTAGCTGAAATACATCCCAAATATTTTGTGCTCCCAAACCAAGTATTATGGTGTCAAGTCTAGTAACTAGAGCGAAAACTTCAGTATAATTTACTTTGTATTGTTGTGCATACCCCTCTGTCACTAGTCTTGCCTTGTACTTGTTTACCTCTCCATTCTCATTAAGTTTAGTCTTCAAAACCCACTTAACTCCAATCAATTTTACTCCTTCGAGTAGAACAGTTAGTTCTCAAGTTTTGCTTTTTTCTATTGACTCAATTTCAGACATTATCGCATCCCTCCACGTCTTGCTTTTGATAACTTCTTTATATGTAAGTGGGTCGCCTTCAATAAGCATTATCATAACGTTTAGATTGTCTTCATTTGTTAGACCTTCACCAGTTTAAAAGTCTATCATCCAAGATGGTGTTCTTCTTACTCACATTCACTATGGGTAAATCATCCTCATTTGATTCACTAGAAGGAGAACCACCTGCTAGTGAATCTTCTTAATTTGATTCATTAAAAAGAAAGCCATAAGCATCGTTGCCTTATATTTCCTCTTCAGTGTCACTTTTATCATCATCTTTCCACTTTAAAACATTCAGTTCACATTCTCCTTTGCTTCTACCCCAATTTCTGCATTCGTCTTCTTAAAATACCACATTCTTATTAATGATCAATTTCTTAGAATGCGGACCATATAATTTGTATGTCTTTGATTTATCACTTACTTCTAAGAAAACACATGTCTTGCTCTTGTCATCTAACTTGCTTCTTCTCGGTCTCGAAAATGTAACTAATATATCTCTTTGAAAAAACATTTCTCCATGATGATCAAGAGTTGCCAAATAGGGTTCAATTGATCTTATTCTTGCATAATATGACCACTTACAAACTATTATTGTATTCAAGCAATGATATTACCCTATTCATGATGAATACCTGCTGTAATTTACCAGTGGTCTTATAACGCCTATTGATGCCACAATGAAGACCTGATATTTATATAATCCCTATAATTTTAGGGGTAGATTTTGATGCTCTTTACATAAAACAATTCTCCTTTCCAATAGGTAAGAGTGCTGGAGGGCTTTTTTTTACCCTTGATAGTGTTATTATGACCATGACATTGCATAATTAGAAAATTTTAATGTAATTTGTCAAAAATATAAGGTAAAGCATAATTCACAATGAAGAAAAAAATCAAGGGAAAACATCAAATTTGATTCTAATAAAATAATTTTATTTTATATAGTGAATTCTGCATTTTTTTATTAGAGAGAGATGATAGAGTATGTATTTGGGAGATAGAAAAGTTCACTTATACTACCTTACAACATGTAAATAATGAACTCCAGTGACTTAAATATTAAATATTAAAATTAAAACTATTGGTCATAGTCAGAACTTCAACCAAAAATATAAGGAAAAGTCATATGGAAAAGTGTTGTGTTGGTGGTGAAATTTACAACCAATGATCCTATACAACTATTATATTCTCAAAAAAATGTCTGAACAAAGTAAGATAAATAAATGGAAACCATTGACAACAAGAAGTTGTGTCTTCATTAGTGGAAGTGGGGATTATATGAACAATGGGAAGCCTGTTTAAGAAACAAGGATAATGGTAAAAAAACCTTTGTTCAATGAATGCGAGAATGAAGATCTTTTATGAGAGAAGGAAGCTTTAATACGATGAAATTATCAGATTTACTTTATACACTTCTTCTATCAACGGATGCACTGTTTACTATGTGGGACTTAATTGCTACACAACACTTCGCAATGACGCTTATCTTTCTAATTTAAACTGTAGTTTAATTATGCTCAAAAATACTAGTTTGCAGCAGAAAGCTCTCTCCATATATTTTAACTACAAGATTGTCTGATAAAAGATGTAATCTGATCTCTTGAACGTGAATCCGATGCACAGATAAATTATATGGACACGAACATATCAGTCTGAAATAGCATACTGAACCTAACTCCTTTCAATTCTCATGTATTTGTGTGTACAATTATTTACCTAACAAAAGTACATCACGAATTTCTGACCTCAGAAGCAATGGGTGCAGGTTGTAGAACCTATGATATTACTCCTAACAAGTGTGCTTACGCATAAAATGGTATGGCAAGATGCACTTCAAGGCACAAAAATAATGTTGAAATTCAACAAACCCTTTCTAATTCTTGAGAAGTATTTGTGCCGCCAATATAGTTCAACTGAAATATATCTATCAAACAATAGACAGGGTAAAAAGAAAAAAAAAAAAACACTAGATGGTGCATTTGTTACGCAACGATCTAATAACTAAGAACAAACTGAAAAGAACTGCAAAACTTATAAACTTAGCACAGAGCTCTTTTGGTCAATGCTGCATTTTAAAAAAAGGACCAAAAGATATTTTTTTTTTTTCCAAAATAAAGATTTTGCAACATAGCCAGGGATGACCCTGATGAAATCTCACCCCAAAATTTGTTTATCTATGCATCTAAGCCATTCCTCAGCTCTTATGTCGCAGTGTTTGAGCCTGAAGATTTTGATTTTCTTCTAAGAGTCTGTCATATTCAAGTAGCAGATCTGCAGCTTGCTTTTGGAGGGAAGCAACATGTGCTTCAGCAGTCTCAACTTTCTTGTCCTTCTCTTCAGATTCCAATTTTATCTTTTTCAAACTTTCGGACACACGTGAGAGTTCTTCCTTCAGCTGTTTTATCTCCTTGGAAGCTTTCTCATCCTTTTCTTTAAGTTGGACAGTTTCCTTTTTAAGGTTTTCCAATTCTTCGTTTGAAGTTCTTGCATTACTCCTTATATTAACAAGTTTTTGAAGATAATGGTGGATACGATCAATAAGGAATACAAGGAATAATGCAAAACCTGCAAGACCAAAATAATTCATTTAAGACATGGTAATCCAGTTTAAGATGTATGCTAATGTTTGTGTCAAGTCAAACTGTTTTTGTCCCATTTTCTGTTTTTACAATAACAACAAGAATGTCACTTTATTTCCTGTTGAGATGCGTTTAATTATTAATGGAACCATAAACATTTCCTTAAACTAAATTGGTCCTAAAAGAACTCAAGAAAATTGATGTCCAGTGTCCTCACAGCATTCGAAGTGAAGAAGCTCTAGAAGAAAAGACAAGATTGGATAGGCATTGATCTTTTTATGCACTTAATTGCAGACTAAACTTGCTGAATAAAACACATACAACAGCACATCTCTACCAAAAAATAAGTAAATAAAACATCACTACAGCAGATGCAGATACTTCCAATACTTCAAATTCTACAAGTGTCAGAACCTTAGTTATGTCAAATTCTACAAGTACAACACATGACTGAAAAAATACCTATCAAAAGTTCCGAAATTTCTACAAACAAGTCTAACTAAAAACACAATACAAAGGCCAGTAGATGAAATGCCATAAAATAGTATTTGTTATCATGCCCCCAGGAAACAAACACTAAGAAACATTTATTGAAATTCATTAAATTTCCTAATTATGTTTTGAACTGCATAGATATTTCTTCAACCAGATGATTGTGAAACATGAAATGAGTTATACCATAAAATGATGTTTCATATTATCATTTAATCAAAGTCCATATTAGCTTCATCAACTCTATACACTGCTTACTCTGCTGTTCTTAACACTGCCATCAGGGTAGTCAAAATCATTGATCTTAAGTAAGGTAGCACGATTTTATGATTTTCTAAAGCTGAGCAATTGCAATTCCAAGTTGCAGCTCATTTTTTTCTGCCTCCTTTTCAATTAATCTTCTCCCTTCAAGATTCAGGTAAACTTAGTCTGTCTTCATTTCACTCTCTTCATTTTGTCTTCTTTCTCTGGTTATGAGGTCACCTGGGTTCCTCTTTGACCAATTGAGTCCTTCCTGAGCTATGTTCTGGACTTCTGGGTTCATCTTCTTTTGTTCTAAGTTTATCAGGGCAGAACAGACACAACATGTCTCACAACTAATGTCCAAAATATAGCACGCCATGACACTAGTCACACAACATATTGCATACTTTTCAACTTCTCTAAGATGATAATAGATGTTACTTTTTAATATTTTATTTTAATTTAAGTTGACTTTTCTATAAGTTTGAAAGACGAATATTTATTTTAATAATATCATTGCATTTGCTATAGTCACTCGTAGGGACATTGCCTAACCAGATAGAGGATATTCCAGATGACTCTCAAACAGATTTCTTTCCATATAGATAGGTATTTCCATGGAAAGATAAAGACAGGATCCATTTAAATCTTGCTTTATTCACTATTTCCGTCTTCTCTTGATTCTAAATTTCACCTGACACTGGCATCCAGAGTAGTCATCTTATTGGAAGTTGGCCCGTCTTAGTCGGAAGTTAGTGGCCCTCTGGAAGTCTCTCCCTCATTACCATCAATACCAAGTCCTTCTTGGTTTGAAGAAGCTGATAATTGTATCAAAGTAGGTCTGGAGGCCAGGGTAAATTGTCATCCTCTTACCCTGGGAGTCTCCTACTCTAGATTGTGGAAGCAGGTGTTGGCTCAAGTGTATCTACAGAAACTGGATCAGAAACTTAAGAAAGATGAGGTTTACAGAAAGAAGAAATACTGAACAATGTATATCTCCAAAATGTGAGATATTACAAAATGAATAACTATGGTCCTTTGAGGGACCAGTATCCTCCCAACATATATTTTCTCAAGGCCCCACTTCTCTGCCCCCAAGTGTATTTTTATTCAAATCTATCTTATTGTTAACTACATGTGCTGACATGGTAACTAACTCTAAACTACTTGTAACCACATCAAATAGCTCTATTCCCATTTCATTATTTCTTCTCTCATAAACTGATAGAAACTTGGTATTATGGTGCGCCCAAGTATACTGGATGCTCCCGTTGATATCAAGCCTTTGAGGGCAAGTTTCAGAATTGCTTGGGTGCTTAGCAATTGGTATTAGAGCTGGTTGCCGATGTCTTAGGGGCGGTGTTATGATAGGAACTTGGTATTGTGGGGTGCCCAGGTCCTACACCAAGTATTGAGGATGGGTTCTGCAGTACTCTTTCTTGTTCTTTCTACTATTTTTCAAATATTGGTGTCATCAAACAGGCCCAAACCCGTGGGCCAACCTAGCCCACCACATGTTCGGCGCAGGCCAAAAATGAATTTTCTTGTATGATGGATCAAAAAATTGGACCTAATCTCTGAACTCTGGAATGGGTTCCAATGCTCTTTACAAATTGACAAGATTGATGGAGTAGTGTATGTCCCATATATTGATTTTGAGCGTGGTTGGAGTAACTTCTCCATAGACACTTCTAGGAGAGAAAAATAAGAAAAAAAGATGAAATAAACTTTTTCATAAGCTAAAATTAGTTCAAGCACAAGTTAGAAAAGTAGCATGAGAGAGCTTCTACAATTAGTTTATACACAAAATAATTTTAAGTCACAGAAAAAACTGATTTCATTTTTTTTTCTCCTAGAAGTGTTTATGGATAAGTTTGTGAGCTACCCCTTACTGAAAGATCACACCCCCACCCCCCCCCTTAACGACATTGCTTTTAAAAGTGAGCTTTCATATACTAATGTTATATTAGAACAATATTAATTTTAAGTTTGAGATATCAATATATTCAGTACTCATCTAAAGTGCATCACAAAGTTACCGTGGGTAACAAACGAGTTAAAGAAAAGATCTAAAACTCAAGAGTCATGCTTATACAAACATATATTATTTAGGAAATAAAAACTGTAATCTTGATCTAATAATGAAGAACACTGTCCCAGGACAATCCTCTTCTAAAAAGTTGGGAAGTGAGACAAAAGGATCCTTGTAGGTGTCAATTTTCTAATAGCAACTCAATAAACATTATTCCTTTTCAGATTCTTTTCAAATTGAAGAGAATAAGGATATATTTTCTAGAACAAGTACAATAACAGAGCAACAACATATAATTTTAAGATGCCTCAATCAAACAGTTATATAGAGATATTAATAAATTCGAGCATTTATTTGTGAACATGACACATTGTTTAGAGAAAGATACCACCAACCTCAAAAACCATGTGCGGAAGAACGTTCTTCTACTATCTATAAACACGTCCTCATTGCATGAGAAGAACTACGAAAAGAAAAACACAGCCTGTAACACACCCTAACACATTATTTCATCCTCTTTCATGAAAGATTTTTGAATCACCAGACGACATAACCATATCTGATTATGGTATCACCACGTCAACCTTACAACAACTGCAACACTACCATCACTACAGTGCAACTATGATTTAAAAACCTTTCTTCCGGGAACTGGCAAGTTTAATAACAACAATTCTTTTAGTTTAGAACTGACAAAAATGGTAAGCAGAACAACGCATCAAACACTAACCAATTTTAAAGAATTCATACAACTAAGGTCCTTCTTCAACTGAGGCCTACTAAAGAAGGGTCAAGCAAAAAAATGCACATCAATACTTGGAGCCTTAAAACTACGAAAAAATCATGAAGTGTATAATGAGCACTAAACCAGTCAACAAGGATGCAAATAACCCAGATGAAAGGAACATGAACGCACCCATAAGGGAAGCCTCCAGCAAGTGAGTTCTCCACAGAACTTGATCCATGGGCGACATCGTGCCTAGTTTAGCACCTTTGTTCTGGATCTTGACAATGCTCGTGAGACTTGAAAGGAGAATCACAGACATGGTACCTGCAATAGTTTTTACTGTAGCCGGACCCTTCCCCATCTTCAACTGATCCAGGCTCTTGATCACAAGATCTCTCAAAGGTCCTATCTTCACCAACAAAAGAAATGCCAGAACCCCCTCAGCAAAAATCACCAAGAACAACAGCTGAATCATCCTTTGCTCCCTCAACTAAAACAAATGCCCCCCACTTCACTGTAATTGCAAAAATCCTTACTTTTTGCCAAATAGAGTGCTATCACTTACGGTTTGAAAATTAAAATCCACCCCACAAGCAAACTCATGCTCCCATATGAAAATAACACAAGGCTACCCTTGAACTGAATTGAAGGAAAGACCCTCCTCTAGTCACACTCACACAGACCCTTTTATCCCTTTGCTGAAACTCAGACTAGCACACAATGACCCACATGAATGTGCAAACAAAAAACTTATATGCAGCATCAAAGCTCGAGTCTTTACATGCATTAATTTCGAGGGAAAAGGCTCAAAATACCACCAGCGATGGTTGAAGTGGAAAGAGACAATTTTAAACCCTTTAGAGAGAGACTTGTTCGTGTAGAGGGTTTGATCTGAGTATGCGAATGCTCCAAAAATGGGTTTGGTACAGGTGTGTAAAAGAAAATAAAAAAAAAAAACAGAGAGAGAGAAGAATTGAGTCAAGCGTTTCAACAGCACCGCCGTGTGACTATGATGTCTTATGTTCGTGACACGTCAATTTTTTTCTTTCAGTAAAATGAAAACATTTCTTATTTTTTCAAGATTTCCGCATTTTCGAACTACCAGTCTCCAACTACTTTATTCGGTGCAGAGACATTAAGAAAGCCTCAGTTAGGATAATTTATTCGTCCTTTGCTACATATCCATATAAATGCTAAACAAAATGAGGTAAGTAAGATGTAAACGGGCGTACTACCAATTTAGTTGAATCTAAAAATATAATATAATTTAAATAGGCAAAAAATACTAGTGAATGGAGATTTTAAATTATAATATATTTGAAAGATAACATGTTTTTCTTTATTGAGATTAAATATATAAAGTGCCAATTTTATTTTCATAAGAATGTGATTCAAAACATTGAAATATATTTTTTTAAACAATTAGGTTTAATAGGCTTCTTTTTTTCTCTCGTAATTATTCATCATTAAGAGGGTGATAATTTTCCATATGAATATAATTTTTCATATAATTATTCATCATTAAAAGGGTAATAATTTTCCATATGAATATAATTACCAGTAGATGATTTAAAATAATTGTAAGAGATTGTGGTATTTTGTCCCTTTTATGTAATTAGGTTACTTTTCTTTTCCTCTCCTCTTTTTATATTGCTTCTCTTTTCTTATAACAAAACTATGTTTAGAAACATGAATTACCATCTACATGATTTCATGTAAATATCCATTTTTAAGACACAATCCCTGTAGGTCTTTCTTCCCTTCAATACACTTTTAACTTTTTAAGTGTGTGCCAACTACAATGTCACAATTGTACATTAACACTACATAAATAAAACTTACTTAAGAAGGATATTTTTGTCAATACACATACTGCAGTCTAATTTGACTAGTTATATATCAATTATAATTTAAGGACAAGCATAGATATGTATAAATAATGTCACAATGAAATCTTCTCTCTTTCTTTCTCTCTTTGATTTGATATCATAAGATTGTTGGTTAGTGTTAGAGTCCAAAATTATAACATATTTTGTCAAAATATTCTTTCAGAAATTGGGGGTTCTCAATAGCCATTGAAGATCAACAAAAATGGGTGATGAAGAAGAATTCGTTTGAGCTTCGAGTCTGTGATGAGCAGTGGAGTTCATTCTTATCGAGCTCTCTCTTACACTCAATTCATGTCATCATCGAAAAATGGCAACTTACTCATAACAAGTTAGAGGATATACGTAGTGGCCTAGTCACCACTACAAACTATGACTGCGATGAAAGCTCGTTGCTTTCACGGCTGGTGGCAGCAATCGTGTCTAAGTGTCACGATCTGTGTTGGCATTGTGTGGATGTTTCCTATAGCTGGAAGCTTCTGATACATGGTGATTTGGACCTAACATTTGTAAATCTCGATTCATGCACGAGAAATCTCTCTAAGATATATAAAATGGAACTTTTAACAAAACGACTTTCACGCTTGTTGTGTCAGAGCCAAGTATTGGCACTTCGAAAAGAGGACATGAGGTTCTACATGAGGGACCTAACGACAAGGATGAAGACTGTAGATCTGGGGATGAAATGACAAGCATTGTGAAACCTTTTAATATTTTTGTTGGAGGAAAAGAATTATGTGAAGGTGATCATTGATGTGGGTGACATGGTTTCACAATGTTGATATTTTTATGCATAGATGATCAACTGACTGATATTTTTACCAAACCCCTCTTTGAAGAAAGATTTATTCCTTTTAGAACATTATTGGACATGTCATTTGTTGAAGAAGTGATCAATTAAAGTGTCTAAAACATTAGCCTATACATTCTTTCGTACTAAAAGTCAAATGTATACATAATAAGTATCAAAAAGCATGTATATTAGGCATTAAACACATACATTCTTTCATGCATCAAACTATCCAAGAAATTTCATTGTGCATTAAAATGTTTAAAAAAAAAAGCTTTTAAAGAAAACCATCTTTACTAAGTTGCATTTTAAATCACCTGCCCCCCCCCCTTTTTCTAATTTCCTTTTATACCCCCCCCCCCCCCCAATGTCTCTTTTCATCTTATCAACCAAAAAGTCAATGTTATTATCATCCTTATTGTTAAAATAGTTGGTTACCATCTTTATCATTCCAACAATTGGTATCAAATTCTTAACAATTCATATATAGTTTTAACTAAAACAATACAACCCAACAAAAATATGGCTCATAGACAATAGCATTTGATGACGAGGAGCATTTGTTAAAATTGTGAGACTAAAGATAAAACCTTACAAGAAATGTGTCTTACAACATATAACCAGTCACTAACCATACAAGAAAACCAAACAAAAATTGTTATACAAGTTGCATTAACATTTAATGATTTGCAAACATCTAATTCACAACCAACTACCCAATTTGATATCAGCCAATAACCACCTTAGTATCCACCCTCATAGCAATGATATTTTCTTCCATAGACCTTTCTATATTATATCAAAAGAGAGAGAGAAATATGTGTTAACACTACACATTCTTTTTCATGTTTTTAAACAATGTAGAGATACTTTCTACTATTGCAGATTGTTAGAAAAGAACCATCCAATTTGATCTCAGCCAATAACCACCTTAGTATCCACCCTCATAGCAATGATATTTTCTTCCATAGATCTTCTTATATTATATCAAAAAAGAGGGAGAAATATGTGTTAACAGAACACATTCTTTTTCATTTTTAAACAATGTAGAGATACTTTCTACTATATGTAGATTGTTAAAAAAGAATATGAGGCTTAGCTAAACTAAGAAGGGGGTGAATTGGTATTAAAAACTCTTTTAGAAGATTTATCCTTTCTTCAAGTTCTTTGAAAATTGTTTCAATTTGAAAAATTAAATGCAATTGATTTCAAAATCAAGATTGATAAAAGAATGCTAAACCACAAGAAAAAAAGGATAAAAGAAGAGAAATATTACACACAAAGAAAATACTAGTTTAAATCACAAATGATCCTACATTCGATATCAATTGTTCAACCTTACAATAATTAGGATCCACTATCTTTAAAAGTTTGTAGAAGCACACACTACAAGCAAAACAAACACAAGCTAGCAAGCAATACAAGATCAACTCTTGAACACACTTAAGAGAATATGTTCTATCCTTAGAACACTCCAAGAGGGTACCAACCCAATTAACTCTTAATCACACAAGAAAATATCAACTAGAAACACTCCAACAACTTAGAAAAAGAAAGAATGTACCAAAAATTTCATAACAGAATCAATTTCACAAGACAATTTCAACAACACAACACAACCTTTTGAATTTGTAATCTTGAAAGCACTATTTGAAAATTGAAAATATGTGTAAAAGAGTGAGACCAATGTTTTATTTATAGAGTTAAGAACATACTAATTAAAAACTAAGTCATAAGCATTTAATTGATTACGTTAAGTTGGTAATGGATTAATCTCAGTCAAATTTGAAAATCAATAAAAACACTTTCTGTTTTAATTGATTATAACATGTGTTAATTGATTATTTTAGCTTTGTATTTAATTTAGTAAATTATACAGGAATTTAAACAATTAATTTCTAAGAACATTTGAGAACACATAAGTTTATTCTCTATTTTAAGTGGTTAACAAAATAGATAATCAATTACCCTATTCTAAAACATTTGAAGAACATTTTAATCGATTACTTAAAATCTTAATCGATTAACATAGTCATGAAACCTCTTTTTACATGTTTTTAACTTTTGAAAACAAATTTTCTTCTAATTAATTTTAATACGAGTTTTGGGTTGAATTCAAAACCTTGTGAATATCTTGTGTAAAAGACTCTCAAACACATGCAATGAAAGCTAAAACAGTCAATACATCTTCAATATCAACATCTTCAAACATCATCATCAAAATAGTTTCTCTTGGGGCTTGACATTATTTTTTCAACTCCAATAATCTAACCATTTTTAATAATGACCACCCATACTTAATGCAAGATCAATACTTCGATGCCGGAGATTAAGCCGCATTACTTTCATTGGAGTCTTCAATCACACATGTACATACACATAACAAGGAACTCCCCCTTGCTCTAAGCTCCCTTGCATGAAATACAAGGAAAAAGTAGTAAAGAGACAAGACTAGGAATACAAAAATATTTAAACTCGTCTCCAAGCAAACATGTATAAATTTTCCCTATTGGGGTATTATAAGAAAGAAAATATGACAAGAATAATTCAAAACAACGTGTGTCACAGAGATATGAATTAGTCAAACAATTATAGAATAATGAATTATAATCAACTACTAATTGATTATCCTAAAATTAAATTTAATTGCAGAAATCATAAGTCTCTAGAATAATCAATTAAGTCGACTCATAATCAGTTATGTTGGAAAAATATTAGTTCTAGGAAACATAACTCTCTAAAATGATCTATTATCAGCCCTCACAATCGATTATTTTGCCCATAAATAAGAAAAAACAAAGATTTAATGTGATTTTAACCTATGATATGATATTTTAATTCATTATTTGATTATTCTAATAAATTGATATGTAGAATAACATATTAAATCTTAAACTGTGAGCACATAATACAAATTAAATCACTAAAATTTTTAACATAAGCATGAAATTTAAGACTTCGTCAAATATAGATCCATTCACTAAAGAGTCACCGATAATTTCTAAACTTCTTTTTATTTCATACAATCTATCTTCAAACAAAGGTTCAGTAAAGATATCGGCTAATTGATCATTTGTATTAATATATTCTATCATGTAGTCTCCTTTTACTATATGATCTTTTATAAAATGATGTCTAACCTCAATATGTTTTGTTCTAGAATGCAAAATTGGATTCTTAGTAAGATTTATTACACTAGTATTGCACACTTCCTAATAAATGATAGAAATTATCGTACACTTTAATATAACATTTAAATATTATTATTGTTATATTTGTTATATGTTTGATAACAATGCAAGATCAATGTAGTTGATAATGTTATATGATGTTAACATTTTCGTTAAAGCAACAATCATCTTTGAAGACCTATAAGAAGGCATCAACACTAAGACGAAGAACACAAGACACGTAATAAGAAAATACAAGTGCTATATAACCTTTTAGTGGTTATTAGATTTTAAGTGTTCTTTATGAGTGAGTGAAAACTTGTGTAATTTTTCACTATGTGAGGCTACCATACAAGTTTAAACTTCCCACTCTTCAAGAGTTATGTCTTTTGTTAGTTTGTGAGGTCGTAGTTTCAGATGGAACTCAAGACAACGTAACTAGGAGTCATTTTGTGTACCCATTATAAGCAGAAGTAGTTTGTGTACTCGCTATAATAATTAGTTTGATTAGTAATGTAATACCTTATACAATAGCTACAAAATAAAAACTAACCTAGAATTTAACTTTAGAGACAAATAAGATGACACCTGAATTTATTTTTTAGAGAAAAGTCAGTTATTTGGTTTAAATAAATAGAAAAATAGTTATTCATTTTTTATTTTTATAACAAAACAACAGTCTTTCTGAAAATTATTTCTCTTTAAAGTTTTCTGCCTTCTCTCTAGATTTTTGATCTCATCTGTTATCAGATTGACGATCATAGGTCATCTCTAGATTCCTAGCTTTTAGTAGAGTAAGAGTGTTAGATCAAAATCTTAGATTGAGTTAGGCTATCTCTAAGATCCCTAAGTTTCTGAAGCTCTTTGTGAGTTTAGGTAAGAGAAAATAATTGCATGTTTTTTATGTTAGTTTAAAATAGAAATTTATCTAAAGTGATGATATTTGGTAAGGGGAGCTAGTTTGAATGTTTTTAATAGATATTGTAATTACTTATTTTATGAATTCGATTAAGGGAAGCTAATTGTATCTTTTTTATGTTAGTTTGAAATAGAAATTTATCTAAAATAATGATATTTGGTAAGGAAACTAGTTTGAATGTTTTTTAAATATTTATTATAATTACTTGTTCTATTAAATATGAATTGGATGATTGTTTATATATTGTATGATGTAGTATCAATGTTTGTGAATGATATGCTGTGTGATTAAGACATATATCTTTAGGAAAGAAGATACCCATGTTGAGATTGTTTTGTGCATTATTTGTGGATTTGTATAGAAGAATGTATCATGACTCTACTTGTAAATTGAAATCATATAGATGAAGATTACCATATGGTGAAAGTCGAAAGAGGTTCATATGTCTGCGCCACGGCTTGAAAAGAATCGGTTGGACTAGATTATATGGACTAACAAGTTCATATGACTACGCTACAGTGTGAAAAGGAACCGATTGAACTAGATCATATGGAATAAGAGGTTCATATGACTGCATTACGATGTGAAAAAGAACCAATTAGATTATAGTGTTAAAAAGAACCGATTAGACCAGATCATATGGATTAACCGTGTCACATGAGTGTGACGTGTTAATGATAATGTGATGTATGAGATGAATTATAAAATTCTAATGTGTTGTAGTTTGGTTGTGATAGAGATTTAATTAATGAGAATACATTTTTTTAAGTTCACTAGCTTACCCTCCTTTTTGTGTGGTGTTTGTTTTGTCTTTAAATTTGCAATGATTTTATATTACACGTGGGCAGAGGAATTGACAAGTGTTGTGACTCCTTAGTGAGTTGATTGAGAAACTTTATTTTATTTTATTTTGTGATTGTACGAAGATATTTTTATTAAATTTTATATGAAGAAATATATTTTGAAATATATGATTAATGTATGGATATTTATATTTAGGTTTATTATATAATTTATTTGGGATAAAGTTCTTATTATATGAAAAATGTAGAATGTTACAAGTGAACCCTCTTAAACAATTTCCTTGAATGAGAACTAGATGTAGCTTGTGTGTTTAGATGAATCAATATAAAAAAAGGAGGTAGGATTTTGGGCAACCATTTGGTTTGTCAGAGGTGGTACGGTGGTGCAGTTTGTCATCGGTGTTGATGGTTGTTATTCTCATCCCATTTTATTGCATGCTGTGAAGTTTGATCTGGGTTGAATTTATGGTGGATTTGAGTTAGATTTTGGTGAGGAAGCTTTGCTTTGGTTAGGAGTTGTTTGCTAATGTTGGACGATTCATTTGTAGTGGTCTGTAATGGCTTTGGGCTTAGGATTTATTCTTCCTGCACCTTCATACTGTCTTCCTGCACCTCCATAATTTTAAACATTCCCATTTTAACCATGAAGAAAAGACGAAAATATTCTTATTGTTGGTGTCTCGTTCATACTCAATTCAACGTTTATGGAGGTAAAACGTTTATGAATTGCGGATTGCACAATCCGCAATACATTTTAAAAGTATTATCATTGCGGATTGTATAACCCATAATTATTTTTCTTGCACCTTCAATATTGCGAGTTGTACAACCCGCAATTGAAAAAAAAATCAATGAATTGCGGGTTGTACAAACCGCAATTCAATTAAAAAAATTTTAATATTGCGGGTTGTACAACCCGCAATTCAATTAAAAAAATTATTATTGCGGGTTGTACAACCCGCAATTCATTTAAAAAAGAAAAAGAGGAGCGTGAAGGGAAATTAACCTGGAAGACAGGGACACTCAAAGGTTCATAGCAAATGCATCAATCAAGGACATCAGGGCTTGAAAGGAAGATTGGAATGGACCTAACTTTGGTGGCATTGCTCGCAAACCCATTTGGGGTAGCACAATTGGGTGGAGCAGGATGATGATCTTCACGCTCTTGAAGTTCAATTGAACGGTCTACAATTTCAAAGCTTCCTCACGAGTTTGGTTCTTCTTCTTCTTCCTCATCTTCCCTTCGTCGCTTCTAGTTGCAATTGTTGGGTCCTTCTCCATCATTATACCCCCAACAGAAATTTTAACCATCTCTCTCGCTCTCTTTCTCTCTCTCTCTCTCTTTCTCTCTCGCTCTCTCTCTCATTCTGCTTCTGCAAATTATCAACAACTTTCTTACACGAAAATGGTTGTTTTTTGAGCAGGGATTCCCTGAGGTAGCAACTTATTTTAATTTTGAATGCATTGCGGGTTACCTAACCCGCAACTTATTTCAATTTCGAAAATATGTTACAGGTTGTGTAACCTACAATGCATTTGAGAAACTACATTTTCTTTCAATTGATTCTATAATTGTCAAATGGCTAAAGATGGTTGTGGTGTGTCTTTGTGTTCGTGTGTCAAAGTGTGGCAGTGAAGGATGTAGGTGTGAAAGATGGAGATGTTGAGTGAAAGGAGTGAAGGGTAAAATGGGATTAAAAAAATTAAAAGGATAATATAGTAAATTCACATTTACTATGGAGGTGCAAGAAGACAGTATGAAGGTGTAGGAAGAATCAATCTGGGCTTAGTTGTGTCGTAAGTGATGCGTAGATGCTTTGTGGAGTTTTTTTTTCTTCGTTTTTGGAAAGTGGATTCTGAAAAAGTTATGGAATTTCATTTCCAAAAAGGCATTTGCTAGCATTAAAAGTTAAAGTTATGGAAAACCAATTCTGGAACATGTTTCCAAAGTAAAGTTTTTGGAATATGTTTTTGGAAAATAGTTTCTAAAAGTATATTTCAGAACTTCACTTCCAAAAGCTTTTTTCCACAATGCAGAAATAACCTTCTAAAAAGCTTTTTTCGGAATGCAAAATTAAGCTTTCGAAAACTCTAATCCATAACTCCAAAGTTACTTCCAAAAAGCATTTTCCATAATGAAAATTTTATCTTTTGGAATAGTTTTCTGTAAAAAACACCTCTCTTACGAAAAGAGCTTTTCACAAGCCAATAAATATATTCTGGCATACTCATTTCGGATCGCAACTTAAACCCCTCCATTACACCTCTTCCTTTCATATAAAAATAAGAAGGATAAAATTAGAATTTTGAAAATCTAATGAGGTGCATAAAGGAATTGATGGGGTGTAGAAAACAATTACCTAGATATATTAATGAGAGGGTTAAGGCCTAAGAGAAGTTAAGGCCCACAAGCAGCTTATACATGCACAACTTTAAGGGAGAAAGAGAAGGAAGAGTTAGGGTAGAAAAAAATAAAGAAAGAGAGAAAAGAGAAAATGTATGAAGAGGAACAAAGATCAAAAAGCCCAAAGCCCGGAATTATGTCATCCTTGAGGTGAGTGAGTTCCCTTTTCTTTTTCCTAACCTTGTGATATATGTTTGTATATCTTCGATTTTCTTCATTTTTTTTTTTTTGCCCTAAGTGAGTATTTTAATGGATTTTTATATGACTAAGTGATTTACATGTTGTTAAGAGTGATTAATGCTTGATTTTGCAATAGAAGTGTTGTGGAGTCATTTGATATGTTTATAATAGGTTGGGAGGCCATAGACGATTAGGGGGAAGCAAAATCGCAAATGGTCATGATTTTGTAAAAACGTATGTTTTGTATACATTAAGATTTGTCAAGTGAAAGTCTTCACGTCTGAGCTTTTAATCCAAGAGTAACTAAATGAAATTAATTTTTGTCAAAAAAAATATTACTTAGATTGACCACTTAAAATTCATTGATAGGAAATCACTTTGTTAGGCACAAAGTCTTATGAACTAAGTCTTAAAACCCTAAAACATATATGTGTATGTATGTGTATTTTCTTCCACGTGGAAACAATATATATTAATAAAGGTGTGAATGACATTCATTGGTTAGAATTATGATAACTTATTATTTAATTACCAAATTAATTGAGTAGCTTTAATTTATTTTTTTATTATTTTATTGAATTAATAATAATCAATAATTTAATAAATATTTTCCTTTAAAATAACATTTATAATAATTATTTATTTTTCTTTTATAGTCATTTATTACTATATGCTTTTAAGTTTTATATGTTTCACTAAAGCTATACATGTTATATCATATTGATATCATTTGATCAATTTAACTTTAATTGTACAAAATTTCATCCAAAGGTATCTAATAGATGGAAGAAATGGAAATTCTAATTCTCCGAATCAAAATCGTGAGAGTTGTCAAAAGAAAGCTACCCTTAACATATTTAGGTGCTTTGGATATGGAAAATCAAGAACAAATAATATTGTTAAGGATGATAATGTCATAAACCATACTAGAAGCTCTTCAAATATTCTCAGTAGCTCTTCAAATCCAACTCAATGTTTTGCAAGTTCTCTTGATAACCTTTCAACAACTTCTCAGTTGAATAAAGAAGAACATTTTAGTCATCAATCAAGTTATGAAAAAGAGCTTGTAGAGGAAGTACTAGCAAGTGGGCGATAAAGATGATTTTGTAACAATTTTCTAGCTTTTAAAGAATATATAAAGTTGGTTTATTTTATCATGTTTAGGATATGGAACATTTGATAACCTCTTTATAACAAACTAAATATAATTTTATCACATTATATTTGAGAATAACATTTTATTTTAAAAAATATTTCAATATTTTTATATCTTTTATTTCTTTAGGAATATGTTAAATGTATTAGTAGAAAGATATAAGGTATTTAATCAAAACAATAAATATTGGATTTTTTTTTTTACTTCTATTTGACTAATATTCTTTGAATTCTTACGTGATTGTGAATACTAATGACTTTGAATATGAGTGGATCAATTTTTTTCATATATTTTCAATCAAAAAAAGTAACATAATTTTTTATAAGTTAAACTAACATATATATATATATATATATATATATATATATTATCAAAATTTAATTTTGAGAAATTAACATAAAAGAGTGTTCTCACTAAATTTCGTATGAGTTAGTTTTAACTTATACTTTTTTTTCTTTAAAAGTAGTTGTAAATTAGTATTTTTAGCTTGTATATGTCTTCGGTTTAGTATGTACAAGACATTAAACTATAACGTTTACTTTATTGATGAAGGATGAATAAAGGATTGGTGTCAAGAATCTTTGTTCAATAAAGTGAAGACAAAGAAAATAAGGAGAGAGAAAGTTAATGCAATTTGTTTGTTAAAAAAGAACATAATAAAAATAAAGCGACTTGTTCACTTATTTTTATTCGTTCTTTATTTATCTCTTTAATTTATATTAAATCAATTAAATTATATAGTTTTTAACTTTATTGTATTTTATGTGTTACTTATTTATTTTTGACTTATTTTTTCTGTGTTTTTAATTTCTCTTGATCTAATAATAAGAAGACAAACAATCCAAAGATGATGACATCATTGTTTAGTTTCGTTGGATCAATTTATTCGTAGTAAAGAAGGGTCAAATTGGAAAATGGTTATTTGGTCACACTCACCTCCTCAGGGAAATTGTCACATATTTGCAAAAATTTACAACGAGATTCACCAGTCAATGTGTGAATTACCATATTATCCTTGCATAAAGCAGAACATGTAAACTTATCTCTTTGACAGTTCACCAACTATCATAATTTGATGAGTTAAGTTGATATTTTTAATTCATTTTAAATTTTCCTGTTTATTTGATGGATTACAAGTAAAATGAGATAAAATGATTATTTTAATTTTTAAATTAAAATGAAAAATAATTTGAAATACTAATTTAAAGAATGTGAATATGAAATAATACTATAACTTAGATTATTAATATTAGATTATTAATATTTTAAAATTAACTTTTAATTATTAATTATAATAGATCTAAAATAATAATTCTTTTAATTTATCCATAAAAACACTATTGATCAATTAAAGATTTAAAAAATATTTTAGAGTTAAATATGTTTTTAATATATATATATATATAGTAAAATAAAAAAATTATCTAAAAAATTGATGGAACCAGCTCAAATTTTCAGCCATCCTATCCTGCATTTAGCTAATCAATAATGAATCAAGTAAAACCTAATCATACTAACTTATTTTGTCAGTCTGCATCAATTATATAATCAATTATTAGCATTTTATTATTGTGTAATTGGTATGTTAAGGAAATGCTTGAATTTAATTAGTCTATTGTTGAAGTCTATAAGATGTACATGTTACCCTTGATTAATGGTTTGGTTCATTTCAATCATTGATTAAAGCGATATGATACATTTAGTAATTTGTTTTTATGATTGGAAAAAATTGTCAATTGTGGAACAACTTTTAATTGATATGTAAGTTGTATATGACTTTTGGGAACATGATGGTTAATGTTTAAAATATTTGTCTAGTAATTAATTATATCATGTATTTATGTAAAATACACTAACTAAATTATCAAATTTTTTAATAACTGATTTTGCCATGTATTTATATACTAACTAAATTATAATTAAAAACTTTCCAGCGAGCAATAATATTTATATTCAACAAATAAAATACTAGAATCAATTTGTTAATCAGGACATAAGTATTAAAAAACACTGGATGACGCCAAGATAATATAAAAAATTGATAAAAGAATTATGCATTTGGGTTAAGTAGTACTATCCTTCGGAAGTAAAATTAGTAAATGTTTATATTTATATCCCAAAATGAGTTATATTTATATTTATAATTTTTAGAAGGTATTTATTGAAATTAAAATCAATTACTTTTTATATAATGCTTAAACATCTCTTCATTAAGTTCACTCCTACGAATTATGTATATAAAGGCCAATTTTTTATTTTAACAATTCTTTCTCCATCCCAATACCCTCATCCTCATCCTGCACCTTTATATTCAACGAAAAAAAATGCAAATATGTTCTTAAATGATAAATGGTAAAAGACCAAAATACTTTCTACTTTCATTTACTTCCTTAATCACTCTTATCTGTTTCATTCTTCCTTTGTTTACATTCGATTCACTGTAGCATTCGGTTTAGTCATTGTATCTGTTTTTCACTTTCACCATCAACAAAAGCGATCTGTGTGTGTGGGTGAGAGTCTGCAACGTTCGCGTCGCAGATCTGGAAGGAAAAGCTATGTATTTGCTTCAATCTGAATTAAAGCTTTAAACAAGTGAAAAGTAAAAAAAATTGATGTTTATTAGCACAATTTGTGAGTGGTATTGATGATTAAATTAGTTAATTTGATGATTAGGTTGCCGTCGACAATGAATCTACATTGGAGAAGACAAAATTCATATGAACCGGATGTCCTGCGTCTGGTTTACATTTTGGAAAAAAACCAAAATATAAACCGGATAGGGGGTCATTCTATTCATATTTCCAGTTCACATTTTCATTTGGAAATGTCAATCAGATGGCCCCCATCCAATTTACAATTTTTTTCAAAATATAAACCTAATAAATGTGAACAGGATGATACCCCATCTGATTTACATTTTGAAAAAAATTGTAAACCAGATACAGGACATCCGATTCAATATATATTTAAAAAAAAAACAGAAGGTTTTTTCGATCATTTTTACAAGGACAATTTTTACATTTTTAAAACTTATGGAAATATAAGACGAGGATATTGGAGTGCAGAAAGAATCCATCTTTAACAAAAGCTGGTCCAATCTCATAAGTTGAATTAGAACTAGAGGAGTTTTAAATAATAAATTATTGTATTAAATGTTAATGTAGATGATAAAAGTTTTATTACCCAACAATAGTAATAAAAGTAGAAATGCACTAAGTAATTCATTATTTAATAATTAAATTTCACTTTTTAAATAATTTTTTAATATTATTTTAAATTTCATAAAATATTTATTTTATAATTAATTATATTTTAATTTTAGTTTAGGTTCATTTTTATTAAATTACCACAAAAAGTATTTTAAAAAATTATTATATTATCTAATTTTATCCTCTCATTAACTAAATCAATTCTCAACTTTTCATTTTTTTTCTTTTTTCTTTTTTTATTCTTTTCTTTGCCGGTCAGTGTGTTTCATAAATCCTTTCTCTAAGTTTCCTTCTTTCTCTCTCTTTATTGGTCTTTTCATTCATTCTGTGGAGAGACTTGTTGGGTTCTCTCAGCTTTCACCTTTCCAGGCTCTGATCCAAAGAAAAATCTCAACTTTCTTCAGCAATTCATCTCTACCACTTCTGGGTACTGCTTCTTTTTCCCAAGCTCAGTGAAGCAGGAGATGGCTGTGAGTTCTTCCACCTTGTCTCCCCTCTTTCACTTTTTCTTGTCTTGTGTGTGTTCCTTGCCCCTGACAAAATTTGAGGAAAAGGGTAGGGAATCAGAGTTTCAATCTCTTGCATTATGTTGTAATTTTTTGTTCAAGTGCAATTCCTTCTTATTTTTATATTTACTGTGCATACTTTCATGTTCTGAAGCTCTGATATAGTTGGAAAAATTTGATTTTATTTTTCTGGTTTGCCATCCCTTTATATCCTGCTGATTGGAATCATGAGGCAGTTCATGTTAACAAATGATTTAAGCTTATGATGGAAACTAGTTTCATGAATCAGGTTTGTTAAAATTTTAGCTTAGGCTTATGAAATAAATTCTTTTGTTTTTATGGATTTCTTACTTCTAAGTCTATTAGGTATGCATAAAGTATTCAGTACGAGTTGTAGTTGTAGTTGTATGTACATTAATATTATCGTTATTGGAAAAACAAAAAATCTTACTCTTAAGTATAATTTTTGGTTGAATTAACATAGATAAAGCAACTAGGTCTGCTATTTGTAGATAGAAATAAACTGATTAAAACCAAATTTTCTTTCTATTTTTTTGGATCTACTTTTTTATAAACCGAACTGTTTGGTTTAAACTATGAACTAAAATGAAGAACCAAACCCAAACAAAGATGCTTATTATATTAAATACAATGATATGTGTTCAGAGTTAATTAACAACAGACAAACATACACGAGTTTGTCTCTTGATGGTTGTTTTATGGACAAACATAAACATGCATGAGTATGGCTCTTGATGATTCTTTTATGGTTTGATTGTATTTTACTTGCAATGTATTTATATTTATAAAACAAGAAAACAAATTTGTATTGTAATTTTTAACTATTAAATTATGTAATTTATAAATATGAAAGAAAGTAGAAATTATGAATGTAACAACAATCATACAAAGATAATTCACAACATGTCTCTCTGTTTGATAATACTCACCATGAAATGTTTCACATTTTTTTTGTACAAAATGTTTTAACAATTTTATATTGACAGAACTAATTCCAACCGAATCGCAAAACTTTGTTTGATTTACTTCGGAATTTATATTAAATTTAAACCAAATCAAATTAAACCACATTAATTTTTATGTTTGATTCAGGTGACTATTTAATGAAACACCAAACCAAACCAAGTCGCAAACACCCTATCCCATGTCTAAGTGTTTACAATAGCAAAAACTAAAAACTTCACAACATTATATAAAGATAAAGTTGTTAATGTAGAATAGTGCTATGTATTGAGTGGATGGAGCTATATCATGTGGATTTTAGTTTCTGCATATTTTTAGGGATCCAGATTAAAAATTAACATCCATAACAAAGACTTCTTTATTTAATTTGTTTTAGAGATATTATAATATTCTATATATAAAGGGGAAAACATGTTCCCCTGAATGGTTTCGCTTTCCTTCAAAGTTAACTTTTATATATTAAGATATAATTTGCACATTTTAATTCGTCTATATGTTGTATCCATATTCTTATATATCAAGTTTTAAATGAGGCAATGAACAAATTTTGGTTAATTCAGAAGGTTAAGAATCCTATTTTGTTATTTCTTACAAAAACTAATGACTTTAGCAGGCTTTATATATTTGCTAGAGATGTTTGAGCAACTTTGAAAAGCTGTGTCTACAACTTTGTTCAGGTAAGCAAAAAAGGACAACCAAAGTGCCAACTATAAGAAATATGTTGGATAAAATTATTTTGGAGCTATGATCTGAAGATCCGGTGGCATAACAAAGAAATATGAACTTTATATCATTAGCTAATTTTTTTCTCATAGTTGACTTGTAAAATAGCTCGTGCTATAGTTTACAAAATTTCTTGCTTTTTTAAAGATGAAAAACCATAAAAGGAAAGTTAAAGATCTCTACTTTCGGAGTGGTCCAACATGATTTATATAACATGGTAAGGACACTAAGACAATCAGGGAGATTGAATCCTCTAATCATGGGTTTTTCTTCTAGACTAATTTAATACTGAAACTGCATCATTAGATCCTAGCTCCAAAGTAACTCCATCCAACATAACCATCTTTGTTTAGTTCCATTAATGGGTCAAAGCATTTCCCTGGACCCCACCATGGCTGGAACTTTGTAGCACCAAGTTACCTTTTTTGTTTAATACATATTTGCAGATCCAGATAAAGCTATGGTCAGCTGTATCTCAAATGCATCTGGCCTTTGAAACAAAGAGCCACCTTTGCGCTTTTCTTTCCTAAGAAATCACTAATATCTTTTCAGTTTTTCCATATAATTATGACTCTTGTGTAACATCAACTGAAAACACAGTAAATTTTATGGGGAATTCACTGCTTCATTTGACTTTTAGTTAGTAGGTGACTTTCAGTGGTATGAGCATATGCAACATTTTTTGAATACATAATGGATGGTCTGATGGAAGACAAGCGAGTGAAAATGAATAATGCTTTTTGTGATTTAAGTTGTATGATTTTTGCAAATATGTATCCGTTGATATGAAGTTGTTAGGTTTGTAAATTAAATCTAGGGTTTGCAAACTAAACTATGCTATGTTAGTTTGAACATCCTCCAACCTTTTGAAACTGGAATTGAGAAATCTAAATTGAACTTGATGAAAATGTAAATGAACTAACCTCAGCTGTTGAACAAGCAAATTGTCGAGTCTCAGCCTTGTTGGTTGAAGTTAAGAGACTTACTAAAATATTAGTCCTAAAAAATAATTTGAAGACTTTTAATAACAATAGCTCTAGAACTTGTTTCAACAAGCAAATTGTCATCAATCATCCTTGTAGGATGAAAGTGACTTCTTAAAAGATTTTAGACCTACAAAATCATTCTTGATTTCATATAACAACAGCACTGAAACTTGTATGCTGACTCATATCATGCCTTCTGAAAGATACTAGGTGGTTATATAATTAAAGAATGTTAGGAACCAAGAACCAGAATGAGAAAGAAAAGAAATATTTTGTTGAATAGAAGAGAAATATCTCCTCCAAGGGTTTCCCCTTCACAGATGGTGCTAAGGTTCAATTTACAATGACAACAAATCTAAATATCTCCTTCTGTTCTTCTTCCCCTATTGATACCTAATTAACAACCCCTCTAAGTAACTAACAGATCATTATTCTAACTTTCCTAACTAACTCCCCCTTTCTCATAGTCCTGACATAGAATGATATCTTCTTTGGAACCTGGTTGCTGGAAATTTTCTCACAAGACTTAGAGATCAAAGGAAATTTCTGGCAATTATTCAGTCCTGCAACGGTATTCAGAATATTGAATTTATAAGATGACACAAGCGAATTGTAAATGAAGTCTTTAATGAGCCAGTTTCAACTTTAAATATTTTTTGTCTATTGTTTGGTTCCCAGGGAGTGGAGAAGAACATGGACGTTATTGACAGTTAGTCGCTTGAATTTTATAGAGTGATATGTGAACATACTACTCTGTTGTAAAGTGTGTGTATGCTTGATTACAGTAAATTGAACTAAGAGACATCGTAAAATACCATGATGCTGCTAATAACAAGTACGCAAGGTTAGTAAATAATAAATTGCATCAATCTTTTAACCATGTTGTCTGTCTTTGGGTCAATGCGGCTGCAACGACTTAAATTTTCTTTAGCAAAAAATTGAATATAATGGTGATTAATTGGTAAAGAAAAAGGTTTACGTAAGTAAAGAAAATAAATGCAACAATTGGTGAAAAAATGCTTATAGTAAATTGCATTTTTTTATTAATGTGATAATGATTATAAATGTGTAAATGGGTAAAAACTACCTAAATGTAATATAGAAAGTTTGAGAGATACCATACCTGAGAGGAAGGAGAGATTAAAGACCAAGCAAGAAGAATAAAGATTAGAACAGTTGAGATGCAAATTGGACTTCAAAATGCAGGTATAGTTGTTAATGGGGATACTAATTAGTTTTGGACAATTCTCCGGCTTTGGTTCTGTAAGCATGGTTAAGGACCTTTCTGATTTGACGAGTCTTACCTTACATGGTCCCTTCCCTGATCTTTATGATTAGGGGCCTACGGTTGGTTGGGAGGCTTAATCCCTGCTAATTCCGTTTTCCCATGCCTCCATCCCTAGTCTCATACATACAGCAAATGTACTTCTGTTACAGTACTTCTTAGGTCATGCTTTATTGTTTTTTACCTGGGTTATGAATAATATTTTGCCACTTATAAGAGTGGGGATAAGTAAAACATCATATCCTAAAATATGGGATTGTAGGCTTCTGCTTTTGATTATATATTCTTGTATATTTTGCATTGTTCAGTTGCATGACACTTTGTAAAAGGCTATTTGGAGTTTTTGTCTGCATAATCCTTCCCCCATTTCAGAGTTGGGGATTTGTTTTGATGGACAATAATGGATGGGAAACAAGTTAGATGGAGAAATTTTGTTTCTGGGTATGCAATGCTTATAGTGTTTTACTGTGCTTACGGAAATGCTAAATTTTTGTAGTTTATGTTTACTATTACATTTGCTTTGGGAAAATTTAAGGTATGTTTGGGGATCCGGTGGTGGGGTGGCAAAAGTATGTTGGTAGAAGGAAGTGCAGGGTATCTTTTTGGGTAAAAAGTACTTTCAAAGTGTTTGGAACGGATTTCCAAGCATGCACTTAGTCTTCTGTGATTCACCAAGGTGTTTTCATTTGTTTCTTTCTTCATCTATATACGCATTCTGATCAGAAGTCTTTTAGACTTAAATTGAGTTTGGTGGTATCATCCTCTGCTAGCTGGCTGTTCTATCATTTTACATTCAAAGCGAAATAGATCCCAGTGTACTACATGGTATATATACTGCAGAATGCAGCCATTTTCATAACAGCACTTTGCTATGGAAATAATCATATAACATGTTCAATCTCCTGAAATGCCAAAAGATGATCCTTATTACAAAGAAAAGCAGAAGGAAATTCTCCATTGATAACTCTTGTTGTGATTGGAATGACATCCATAGCGTTTGAACTTGTATCCATTACTTAACAGGACCTTTTCAATGTTTCTATTTGACAGCAAAATTCTCATGATCCAAAGTTTGGCAATCGGGAGAATGAAGAAAATGTCTCAGATACAGCTTATTCTGACAAAGCCCAGAAAGGTCAACCTGGTTCAAAGATGATTAATCCAAATGAGCCCAAGGAAAATTCATTTCCAGTTTCTTCTGGTGATCTACCCCATTCAAAACCAAGAGTTCACTCAGAGGATCCATCTGGAAAGGGATCAGTGAGATCCACATATGAGTTACAAAAGAGCAGGGAGGATGGTGATGCTAAACATCTCACTGACTCTCCAGCTCGCCGCGACAATGGCAGCAATAGGAGTGCCACTGATTCTGCCCATCGCGGCCAGGGAGTAGGTTCTACTGACAACGGTAGAAAACCTTCAAGACAAACTATTGGATCGGAACACAATTTTGACCGTTCGCCCCTTCATCGCCAGGCCAAAACCCCTGGCAGAGATAGTCCTTCTTGGGAAGTAAAGAATTCAAATGACACCAGCCATGGTACCCCAGGAAGGTCCCGGTTAAGACCATCTAACCGAGGTGATGAAACTGTAAGTTTTCTATTCTCCTGTTTTATGAATCTTAACGAGACTTTCCTTCGCGAATAATTTCTAATCTGTAGCACTCTGATTTGGCAGCCCGATAAAGGTGCTGCTGTTCCAAAATTTGGTGAGTGGGATGAGAGCAACCCTGCGTCAGCTGATGGCTACACTCATATTTTCAACAGAGTGAGGGAGGAGAAGCAGGTGGGGGCTGGACATGTGCCAGGCACACCTAATGCTAGACAATATGGAGTGCAGAATCATCCTGCTGATGAGAAAGCTCAGGTATGCCTGCAAAACCTGTTTCAGTACATCTATAACTTTGGAGTTTTCATCGTACTGACATTTCTTTGCTTCTCTTTTTTTATTCTTGCTTCTTCAGAGTTGCTGCTTTTGCTGGGGGAAAAAATGATTTGTGAAAGTATAAATTATAATATGAAGAGAAAAGATATGGGAATGGACATGAGGTGTGCCTAGCACTTGTAAATATTCAAGGCTCTCTCTTCCCAGGAAAACATTGTATACGTATGTTTGTGTTAAATCTGCGTCGTCTTCTCCTCTGTCTTTCTTTTGGTCAGTAAAGACACTGATTGCAAGATTGTGAATTGTCCTTTTTAATCTTTGGTTATGTAACTGCCACGCTTTATAATTCAATTTTCTGTATTTAGATGGGATATACAAGATTTATTATACAATTCTTTTATAATGAATTAATGGGTTGTGATTTTAGTCCTATTTTGTTGATCACCTGCAGAATAACTGAAACGGATCCTATTTAATAACAAAATCCTGAAATAGATTTCTTGGTCTTTGTAAGTTATGTAGGTTCTTAAATGAATTCAAGTTATGTTTAGATTGTCAGTTGTTGACCTTTATGCTCACCTAGCATCCCTCTTTACTCCTTTCTTGTGACTAGACCATATGTCTTGGTTTGTCTGCAGGATTTCCTTCATTTCCGATGATAACGAGTGACATTTTTCGTATTATTTATTGTTCTTATAGTTACAAAAACTTCTTTAACTTTAAGTCTATATACGTTAAAGTTTTCTATTTTTTTGGAGAAAGTTCACCGTAACATTGATATTAAAATCACTACTTTTGTTAATATTTAATTTTTATGGATAAATCCGACTGAATGTTTTTTAGTGAGACCTTTTCGCCCAACTGTCATTCTGTACATAACTTGAATCCAATAATTTGAGTTAATTTTCATTCAAATTAATAGCATGTTGATAAAAAGATCCTATTTCAATTCTTATATATACTACTTTTAATATTTGCGTAAGTAATAGAAAGATAAATCGAATGCGTATGAACTAAAAAAAAAATATTGAAAGTTATGCGTGGGACTAAAATAAAATGTTTTTACTTGTAGAGACTAAGATCTTTGTATTTATCAAGACCCAAATTAATAAGTGAACTAGTTTATTTAATAATGGGACCACTTCCTGGCTTCAGCATCTTGAACACCCTCTTCTCCAAGAATGATGTTTTGGTTGGCTGGGAACTCACCGAATTGGACTTTGTTTGATTGAAAGATGCAAGGCTATCATCATCTAACGACTTCCAAAACTCATAATCTGGTTCCCATGGAATTTCAATCAGGTGGTTTGGTTTATCAACCTCTTCTAAAATACGGCCGTCATCATAAGGTCCTAGGTAGGATAATGGAGAAGCCAATTGTTGTTCTGGTTTGTGTGCAACTATCTGGCCTGAATTTACAATATTGGTATCCACAGCATAGATTGAAACTGATAATGGAGAAGCCAATTGTTGTTCTGGTTTATGTTCAACATTCTGGCTCGAGTTTACAATCTTTGACCCACAAGATAATGAACCTGATGACTCTTTTGGATCCTCAGTCATGCCAATTAGTTCGCTGGACACTTGTTTTTCTGAATCCTGCTCAATTTTATCGCCCATTGAAAATTGCTCAGCTTGGTCATAAAATTCATTATTATACGCTGTTGTAGTCTTATGTGAATTTGGCCTCTCATTTGAGAAAAATGACTGAGATGAAGAGGAAGAGGTTGAAGTTATTGTTGATTCTGGCTTGGATTCATCTGTACTTGATTCTGAACATTTTTTAGGAGCCAACCTTT
>Ga0099824_1001178_pt1 | contig 35864 bp, 18 predicted proteins | sample SiratrowhiteBW_FD_76837 | JGI IMG/M metagenome (GOLD analysis project Ga0099824, IMG submission 76837) | Root nodule microbial communities of legume samples collected from California, USA - Siratro white BW | ecosystem: Host-associated > Plants > Roots > Nodule | place: USA: California... | reverse complement strand
GAATAGGAGCACTTTCATTCTGTTTCCCATTTCACTTTCTTGCTCTTTTTCTCACACTCACAGCACATTGCCTTTCTGTCTTTTGTTGTCATTATTGTTTTTATTTTGCTGCTTGCTTTGCTGTGCCTCTCAGTGTGGGACTCTGGTGTGCATCCATAACTGGAAACTCTTCTCTCTCTCTCTTTCTCTCTCTCTGCATAAACTCAAAAAGTCACAAGCAACAGTTGGCACTTCCACACACCAACACAACCTATCTTTCTCTTCCTACCATAACTCATTTGCTGCTACACAACCAGAAGGAGGAGGAGACATTCACTCACATTCACTCTACAAATCATACATAAACAAAAGAAAGGCAAGGAAATGAGTTTGTCCAACATTGGCATCTACTTCTATCAATCATTGACTAGGACTTCACTTCCTATGTCTCTTTTGTCAATCACTGCCCTCTAGATTTACCTAATGGGGGCTGCCACTACTCTCATAACCAAGCCACAACCAAGGATAATTTTCTTGAAGATTATTGTTGTTGGCAGCATCCTCTGCAACAAGCTTAACTCCTTGGTTGCCTCAAGTTTGGAGTTGCCTTGAAGTGCATGGTGTTTGTGGTTTCATTCAGTTCCAAGTTCCAACACATAGCTAAAGGAAAACACTTTTTTGTTTGTTTGTGTATTTACTCAGGTAATACTCTTGTTTGCCTTGCCTTTGCTGAGTAACAGCTGCCAAATCCAAAGGGGTCCTGGATCTTGTTTCTTGGAATTTCTGTTTGATGAACAGCATTGATTTCTGTTTCAGGTTTTATTGCTGTCCTAATAATTCTCCTTAAAGTTCACCCAATTATTACCTTAACTGCTACAGTTCATGTGAGATTTGGTGAAGTTGAAAGAGGGAGAGGGAGAGAGGGGGGAATGAAATGCTTGGAATCAGGAGAAGGTTGCCAAGAATTGAATGAATCTCTGCCTCTTGGGCTTTGCTTTTTGAGAGGATTCTTGAGAGAAAAGAGTTTCATTGTTACCGCTGAAACGTTCAAAGCTGCTTTCATACTTCTGCCCCAGGAGAATATTTTCCTTTATTTCTTTATTACAGCACAACGTGCCTTCAAGTTCCCATCTTTATAGACCCCTTTGAAGATATTTCTTGCTTATTGATCAATATCAACTATTGGTTTGTGATATTGCATTGGAAAATTGTATCCCTGAGTCCAAGGTGAATAGCAGACACAGAAACCACATTGAGCCGAATTTCCGAAATTCCCTAAATTAAGCATCCATGGAGCTTCTTACAAGTCTAGTAATCATGCTTGTGCTTGTTCGGTGTTTTGAACCACTTACTGGTGTCAGGGCTCAGTCTACTACTACTTCTTCTGCAACAAGGGAAGAAGCGAAGGCTCTTGATGCACTTCTGCAACAATATGCTTATAGGGCTTTGGCGAATCCAAAAACAGGTACCATTTACAATGCAACTCATCTTCCTTCCAATTTGTCTGGGATTGAGGTTGCAGCATTGAGATTAAGGAGTGGAAGTTTAAGGAGAAAAGGGTTCAGCCAATACAATGAGTTTGAAATTCCCAAGGGACTCATTGGGAGGACATATGTGGAAAGACTTGTTTTGGTGTACCAAAATCTGGGTGATAAATCCTCCAGGTACTACCCTTTGACTAATTATACGTATTTGACTCCAGTGTTGGGACTACTGGCTTATGATGGTTCTAATTTGTCAGCTTCAAATTTATCAGAACTAGAGATAGATGCTTCTGATGGCCCTATATTGGTCAAGTTCAGGGCTGTTAAATCAGTCCCTTATGGTGCTGTTGCAAAATGTGTTTGGTTTGATTTGCAGGGTTCTTCCAATTTCAGTGATGTAACAGGAGGCAACACTTGTTCATCTTTCCAACAGGGTCATTTCTCTATAGTTGTTAATTCCACTGCTTTGCCAGCTCCACCATCTCCAACCCCTGCAAGTCCTCCAAAAAAGGGGCCATCAAGTGCTCATGGAAAAGGTGAGAAGGAGAATAAAAAGGTGTGGATCATTGTAGGGTCTGTTGTGGGGGGACTAGTGTTGCTTGTGTTGTTGTCTCTTCTTGTTTTGTGGATGAGAAAGTACAAACAGAAGAAGAAAATGCAGCAGATGGAAAGGGCAGCAGAGCTGGGAGAACCTCTTCAAATGGCTTCAATTGGGGATACAAAAGCCCCTGCTGCAAGAGTAACAAGAACACAACCAACCCTTGAACATGAATATGCACCATGACACAATATTTTTGCACAATCTTCAGTTGCTCTTCCACACCTTCAAGTTAATTTACTGTATTCAGAAATTCTTCTAATCACACGTTTTTTTTTTTCTTTATGCCTACTCCCCGTTTGTTTCCTCAACATAGGATTTTTGTGTAAATCTGTTATCTCTTTGTGATTCATTGTGGTGTGAATTAGTAGTAGCCAAAAGTGATGATTATGTGATGAATTCAGTTGTTCCATTGACAAAGAATAAAATTCTAAGACCTGCATGTTGGGTTATTTATCTTGCTTTTACTATCCTTTTCACGTGGTTGAAACTTGATAACTTGGTATAAATGTTGTGGGCACACAATGTTTATTTGCTCAGCCACTAGTTCCCATCATTCCTGTTCATTCATTAAGTGAGGAAGAGACCCTTTGCCTCGATGCCCTCACTTTTGTTTCTGAGAACCACATTTGGAAATCAATGTGTACCCTTTGGTTTTGCTTAGCATATCTCTTGTTACTGCTTTTATTAATGATGGTCTTGCCAACAGATGGATTTAGGTAGAATGCAGTTTTTAATGTTAATCATAATTCTGTTAGAATAAACTTTTCCATAAATGTTTAAAGGAGAACAAAAAAGATAAAAAAATGAAGTTTCTCACATAAATTAAAATCAATTTTTGCCTGTTTGAAAAAATTAGGTGAGAAGGCTTTTATAGAAGTTGGTGTTCATGAAATGCAGCTTGAAAAGCTTAAATTTTTTTTTCCCCTTTAGGTGTTTGCTAGGAAATTTATCCATAGATGACAAATGCAATACATATCAAACACAAAATGGAATGGAAAAACTGAGAAACTGACTATGAAGAAGCTAATGGCCTAGAAAAATTAGAGTAGAAAATACACTTGCAGTATTTAAGTAGTATCTGTTGATGGTTGCATTAAAGATTTGGTGTGTTGCATTTTGTTACCAAACAGATGAGTGGGTGAAGGAAAGTCACTAAAGAGATGAAATAAATTAATGGCAAGACCTGCTGCTGAGTGCTGGCATTTCAGTGGTCATCTTCACCAGAAAAGGACAAGGTAATGCAAGCAACCAAGTCAGGACAAGAAGTAAATCTGTATATCTAGTTTTGACAGCAATGACTTCTACCTCTTCCACTATTAAAACTTTTTTTTTCCTTCTGAAAACATAAAACTTTTCAGCTTGACATTTTATTGTCCAGACACCAAAGACTGAGGACAGCACATGGCAAGGATAACAATTCTTGTGCCATAACTTTCAGCTCTGAACATGGTTGAATTTCTGTTGTGAAAGTCCAAAGCTATGGTTTGAACAAAAAACTTAAACTTTATAGTTTTTACTCAAAGGTTTTTCTTAATGGGAATCTAAACACAATAGAAGCAGCCTTAAAAGGTGAGTCACATTTAAATAGTAGTGTTCATTCATTCTCTCTTTATTAGTTGAAGTGCCACAATCTATATCCCTTCCTTGCCACTTGAACAACCCTGAGAAATATATTATGCAACAACAACAACTTGATTTGTTTCTATAAATACCCTGAAGTGACCATAGTCGCCAAAAAGCATTTAAAATTTGGTGCTTATACTTTGAAAGATATGTATGACTTGTCCACTCTTTTATTACAAGTCAACTACTCAATCTCTATATAATAAAAAACCAAATGAAACCAAGAAGAGAAATGCTTGTAGCTGCACGGATGAAATAAAATGACTTATGAAGGAAGGTATCACATTCACAGCTCAGCACCACCAACACCTAACCCAGTTTGAGTCATTGAAAAATCAGTAAGTTGTGTCTAGTAGTAGGAATCTGCATAATTTTTTATTCTAAACTTATTATTTAACTCCATTCCTTTGTGCTTGGATTTCGAGGCCCCAACTTCACAAGGAGGGCACATAATGGAACAGCACATGAGGCCAATATGTATCAAACACTTGAATAATATTCTAACTTTTGTTAACAAAGGCTTGCACAATTTTTGAGTTTTCGTAATATGAATTTTTTTGTTTAGTTATTGCATCAAATCCTTTAAAAATAGGATATTTTGTTTTTTGTTCAGTTATTTGACTTTAGTCATGCTATATATGATCCAAGTCCTCATTGTGTTTTTATGTATAAAAAAATTATATTCTCCTTTTAAGGATTTAAATCAATGTAGTCAACATTTTATGAGAAGTAACATTGTGTTTGGATATTAATTGTCACACATTCCACTGAGTTCAAACGAAAAAGTGCCACTAGATGAATTAAGACGAAGGGATGTTTAGTGCACACAATATAAATCCAAATACACTATACTTAACATGGTCGAAATATTATAGAGGTCAAACTCAAACTTTTCATGAAAGAAAATCGTAACATTTTTTTTACAATGAACTGAAAAAAAAAAACTGAATGTTAAATTGTCATAAGAACTAAAATGATATTTAATTTATACCTTAAGCAATACATTTTGAGATTCATGTTATATATATATTATGTATTATTGTGTGTTCTCCTCTGTTGATTATTCTCATTCACAAGTACTGTATTTTTAGTTATTTATTTTTAAAAAATTGACATCAAAACCTTGATTCCAACATATGAGCAAGAGAGTAAAATAAAAAAAGTGTTTGATTAGTATTTGTTTCGTAAAGCAGTACTAGGAGCCACTCACAAGGAAACAGAGGAAAGGCAGAAAGAAAAAATGAGGGTAGTACGAATGTTCCTAAATTTGCCAAGAAAAATGTGGCTTGAAATGATATGAGATCTCCTTACTTTTTTCCATACCGCAACATCCGTCACATTCAGGAGATTTTCATGTTATTGCACTTGGTCCTGTTATTTTAGCTTGTTATAATGGAGGAGTTTTGAACAGGTAAAATGTCGCTAGCAACATTAGATTCCAAACACGCATTTATGTATTTTCAGTTTATCAATATACCTGCTTTTATTTTCATAGTTCCATCTGTTAATCTTGCAGAAATTATTGTCCTATTCATTGACAATTTGTACTGTTTAAACAACTATACTTAATTGGGGCACCATTTCAACTTTTGGTAGTCTTGGTTGAAAAACGGATAGACCATTGTAAGGTCTTGAAACCCCTTCTGGACAACTAATGGTTACGGATTCGACTTAAATGAACCTTTTTCATAAGTTTGAATCCTCTGACATTACCTTTTCTATGCAGCATACAACTTTCTAAAGGAACTTGTATGCCAAAGATGTCTTTACGTTCTATCACTACTTCTCAACAAGAAAAATAGAAAACCCTTTTAATAAGTTTATTTTGAACCAACACTCGCTGGATTTTTTTTTCTTAATTAATTTCACTGTTCAAAAGAGTCTTGCTTGATCTTTGGAGATCTCTACTTGATCAAACTGTAACTGTGTTGATTCCCAGAAAGAAAGCAAACAGATAAACATTATATGTCTGATTCTCTGAGGAAGAGAAACGCGCCTTAAAAATGTTTGATTCTTATGGATAAAAAAATCTAAAGAGCAGATAGCTGATTTTTAATAAGAGGGGCAGTGAGCATTTTATGTCTGAGAACAAATACATATTTCTTAATCAGTATTAAATAATTAAAACATTAAGTTAAACGAAATTTGAAAATAAATTTTTGGTGACCTATAAACAAAAAGAATCTAACAAGATTTTTTTTCTTGTGTACTCACTCTCTCCCCCCAGTCTCGAAAGCCGAAGCCATTTTGTTATAAACAAATTTATATGTTTATTCTCTTGTTAATGACTCTGTTCTTCTTGGACTGCACGACAATCACTCCCTTCTGTGAAAATAGAACTATGCACAAGGTTCAAGAGGTTTTACATTGCCCACCTCCAATCACAGTTGCATATTCATAAAATGTTGGCTTTAATTTTGAATGAAATATCAAAAACTAATTGCAATGATAGTGTTTTCCGTTTTCAATTCAAATTTTATGGTAGTGTATAATTGGGAATATACGCTGCGTTACATAATAATTCACCAGCCATTGACGCCTACTAGCAAGATTTGTAGTCGCTCGTCAAGCACAAAATGGTCAGATTATAGAAGGCAACAGCTATATCAGAAACAATTTAGTTTTCACCAAGCTTAGAGAAAGCAATCGTGATTGGCACATAGGTGTATTTATAAAACTTATGTTGAATTGCATACAGGAAAACAAACGGAATTTCATTGTAGTGATTCACCCTGCTTCCAAGAACAGAGCCTCAAATCCAGGTGAGCAGTTTATTTTCTTCACAATGACATTGGTAAAACAACCTGCATGTTCCAGAGCAAATATTAATGCTTTCTATTCTGTAAACATCAAAACATCAAGAACAGAAAATTCAATCTCCAGATCAAAGTGTTGTTAGAGCACTTCAAATCAAAGTTCTATAATAAGACTATAAACACTAATGAAGAACGATATTCTTAGTGGGGAAGAGAACAGAAGAAAGGATATGAAAACTCATAATATCTCCTGCTGAGGATGGAAGACAGATCCATGTAAAATTTGATATTCATCCAAAATGATAATTGTTTTCCGTTAACAAGAAAACGAACACTATACCAAAACCGTACTTTTAATTGTCAAACTTGTCATTCTTTACTTTTTCTTTACAGCAAGAGAAGATATTTCAGGAAAGAAAAAAGGAAGTCTGAGAACAGAGGGCAGGCTGTTGGACCAAAAAGCTATATAAGACAAATACATGAATGGCTCAAATCTCTCAGAAAATAAATTGGATAATGAAACATAGCATCGAACTGAGAACTATAAAGGAGCTAAAAAAACACCAAGGAAGCTACTTATATATAACTTTCCTATATTTTTTGAACTTTCACACAATAGGAATATCACAATAACAGGACAAATGATAACATTTATTATGTTTACAATAATTGTACAAACCTCTAAAACACTAATTTTTTATTTTTTTTTTCATTTGAGATTTTCATCTTATGTTCATTTCATGTTTTACTATAGCCTACGTTGCATCGTATAATTTTAGAAAATAAATTGAATTCTCTTTAAGCTGCATTTGGATTGAATGAAAGAAATAATGAAATAAAACGAAGTGGAACACAATGGAACAAAATCTTCATTCCATTGTTTGGATATATGTTATGACGCAATGAAATAAAAATTCTCATTCCTCAAAGTTTGAGAAGAAAGAAAAATTGAGTAAATAACAGACATTTGTCCTGTTTGCATTGGATAAACAAACCATTTCATGTACAAAAAAAAAGAAAACAAGAAAAACAAAAGAAATTAAGAGAAACTTATTTCATCTAACTTCTACAAAAGCGGTTAACTTATGATAAGCTAATTTTAGCTGGCTGGGGAAACTTATTTCATTTTATCTTCTCCTTTTTCCTCTACAAGTGTTTATGAAGAAATTTATCCGAACTCGGAAAGGAATAAGTTCCACTAGTTTCCGTTATATTCCATCCTCATTCCTTTACTAATCCAAACAACGAACATAGTATTATATTTCACTCCCCTCCATCCCATCTTCTTCCACCAATCTAAACATAATCTAAAAATAAGAAATAAACAGCTAAGTTATACCACTGATTGAAAAATCAACACACAAAACCTTAATAGAAAACACATACATATTGAAAATCCTCACCTCCCACACCCTAGAGCGTCTACATAGTATCTGTGTTTTCTAGAAGAAGTCTCTACTTCACCCTATAGGCTAAAAAACGACAACGAAATTATCTAAATCGTTTTGCATTACAACAGCTGCAAAGCAACATCGCAAACCCTCAAACTGAACAAAATTTCGCCCGATCTAATCACTCTACCCTATACTTCAATCAAATTTTCCTGACGAAAAACAAATTCAAAATAGACAGCAATCGAAGAAACCCTAGGTCATTGCGAAAGAGAAAAAGAGGAGCGAAGCTTACAATGTTAATTGGAGGAGGAGGCTTGTTCGTGAAGCTTCTTGTCCCTTCGCTCCATCGCCACGTCCCACAAATCGTTCCCAATGTGCTTAGGCTGAAAGAATTTGACATCAGTGACAAAGATCCAATCCAAAAATTGATCGAAATAATGAAAAAAAAAAAAAAGAGAAATTACTCTGCCGTGAGCGGCTCTGTGAATGTAATACTGAGCGTTTCCCATAACACAGAGCATTCCCGCAATGATTCCCAGCGGCAACACCGCTTCCATCCATCGCAAGTTCATCTTCTTCTTTCTTCTTTCTTCTCTTCTTCCAGCTCTCTCTTTCTTCTCACTTCGCCTTTCTCTTATTTTTCTTTGCTTATTGGGCCTCGTTCTTCACCAAAGCCCAGTGTTTCATTTCTTGGTCTTGAATGGGCCTTCTCTATTATTGGACAAATTTTTCCTTCACCCAATGGTATGGTGAAAATACTCGTTTACCCTTAATAAAAAATTAAATAAAATTTTTCCTACTCTCTTTCACTCCTCTTCATCAATATGGTGTGTAGGAATAATTTTACCTATTATTGCTGTCAATAATCTAAGTAAGGTGCTTTATGTTTGGTTTTTATTGATAATTTTTCTATCTTAAAAGATTGTTTAATTAATAGTTTTTCTATATTTGTTGTTTTTCTTTTAATTAATTAATTTTTTATGATATGTTGAAGGAAAACCTGATGTCGAAAAATATATGTAAAATTAAAAAATAAACCGGAATTACAAAAAATTATAAACAGGAACCACCGTCTTTGTTTTCCCTCAGTTTTAAGTATGTGTTTCGTTTAGATTTCTTTTCACTTTACTAATTTGTTCAATTTTCAATGTTATAAAATTTTCAAGTAATACATTATTTACATAATTTATTTTACTATCTTAGAATTATATTTCAATATACTAATAGGTGGTAGATTTATTTATTTTTATTATTTATAAATATTTTTTTATATTATATATAAATATGTTAACTCTGTTTTCGATTTATGTTAAATATTTTTTTTTGTATTTTTACTTTGTTTAAAATTTGAATAAAAATATTGTGAGTATATAATATAAAATTAATACACTATATAAAAATATATAATAATTGAAACAAATTTAATATAATTAAAAATAATTTTATATGTCAAAAATTATAAGAGATAAAAATTAATTAATAATTAAATTTAGTAAAATATATTTTACAAATAAAAATTAAAACATATAGTGTAAACAGACTTAATTTTTTTATTTATATTGATAGTTTATTTTAAAAATTAATAATTTAATAAAATATGTATAATTTAGTAATGTATCTCAACAATTTTCAACTAATTGTGTCTAACTTTTTATTATCAACTAGTTTTTCAATTTTCGTTAGTATCTCAACTTTTAATTAACTTTTAAAAGTTATTATTTTGTGTGATTAAAACATGAAATCAGTTTAAGTTTAATAGGCTTGTTACTAGTTTTTAGATTTACTTATCTTTTTTACAGAACCACATATTTGTTTTCTTTAAAAAGTTTTAAGGGAAACTATGATTCAATAATGGTGAATATTTCTAACTTTTTTTTTTTAGATTTTCTTAGTGATCACAAACTTGTCATGTCCCATTTTTTCTGGTATTTTCTTTGGTTTGCTTATCAAAATATTCAAACACTATACTTTTTATTAAAATAATTATGTCTTAAATTATTGAGAATGAATAATAAAATAAAAGTAAAGTAATATTTTGTTGTATTGCAAATTTATGCTCCACAACATTTTTAAATAGTAACAGATGCAGACTTGTTTTTATCATTTTCTTATTTAAGAATATAAATAAAACCAATATACAATCATACTTTGAGTAAAAATCAAAACTAAAAATAAAGGAAGTTATAACCATTTAAGCATATGTATTCTATTTCTTTTATAAATTTCTCCACATATACAGTATTCAAAACAATTAAACTAGTTCATATTGATAATGTAAAAGTTTGGTATATTATTATTCCGTTATAAATTGTTACTTAGGGTAAATTTGTTAACTTTCAAATCATGCATGATGTTAACACTAAAATTAATAGGGTCATTTTTGGCCAAATCACTAAATGACCTAAAATTGATTAGGTTTAGAACATTCTAAAATTGGGTTTGAGTTTGTTAAGAGGAGAAGAATTGAACAAAAACTCAAAGCCATATCATGAAGAGTTGGCTAAGAGTAATTTTCAGGGTAATTTGTTCATAACATCCACTTACAATTGTAAAGAAAAAAATGAGAAAAATGGGTACTTGTTTTTATATTAAAAAAAATGTAATGTTTGGCTTTGTAAAGAGGAATTCAAAAATAAATTATACCAAATCAATACAAATTATTATAATTTTTTTGAGTGATGCTAAATGTGAACACTCAATTTCGTCCGGACAAATAAAAATTATTTTTTGCAAATATTAAAAAGAAAAAAAATTTAAATAAAAATAAGAAATTAAAACTTTTTAACATTTGTTATTTAGTTTCTTTGCCATTTAGAATAAATAATAAAAAGAACTTTGACTTTATAAACAAATTTTGATTAAATAATAATAAAAATAAGATAAAATGAAATTTGTAAAAAAATGATAAAAAAAAAAGGTGTTGGGTCTGTCCTAAAATAGATTGAATAGAAAAATTGAGTCCAATTAAATAGAAAAATGTTTTCTGAAACCTAATTTACTAAGATGTTATTAGAAATAAAAAAAAAGTTACTGTTTACACCTCCCTTATCTATTAATTGTGCTTACCACTTAACACCTCCCTTATCTATTAATTGTGCTTATCACGTACGTCCTAAGGTTTACATGAATACATTGTCCATTCAAGTTCCTATGTAACTTTAATACCTTTTAATTAATTAGTGTCTGACAAATTTTATTTCTACCTTCTCACAACATTTTAGTAATCATCATGCTTTTAACATTTAACTAACAATCATGCTTTTGACTGTTTAACTAACAATCATGCTTTTAACATTTAATTAGTAATTCATGTTTAATGACTATTCATTTGCCTTTTCTACCTAAAATGTAACCATGGGAGTTAATACAAAGAGGATAGAATAATTGATTCTTAATTAAGAATTATGATTGAGAGTGTGATAGAGGGGATGAAGGTATTAACAGAAAAAATTATAAAGAACTGATTTTATTTTAAGGGGAGGATACAAAAATTGAGAGAAAAAGATATTGGGAAAAGAAAAATATTGAAAAATATTATTTGATTCTGTTGAAAAAATTTAAGAGTCCAAGATAAACAAGAAAAAGGAAAAGAAGAAGCTAAATTTGGAGTCTTCAACGGGTTAATGTTCTTCCTTTAATTCTGTCCTATTCTGCTATTTTTCTTTTAATTTTATCCTGCTTTTTATATGTTTTCATTTGTATTTGTTGTGTTTTGTTTAACCTGTGCACTGATGCAGTGTCAATTATTTTGCAAACATTGTTAATTTTAATTATCACAGTAAATTATTATATCTGTGAGATGATTGTTGCTACGATCATGTAGATGTTTGATATAGTTGCTGTTACATCCTGAGATTATCTAATTGCTGCAATTTTGTGTTGTTCATTTGGCAGATCTGGCTGCTGCTAGCACGATCAGTAAATCCCAATAAGAAAAATATAGTAACATTAGATATCATTAACCAGAAACAGAAAGCAAACACAAAACCCCAAACCAGAATCAAAAATCCCTAAACTCAAAACTCACATAAATCTTCAGAACACCAAACAACCTCTCCGAAAAAAAAAAAACAGTACTAGTTAATGAAAAGCCGGTCTAGAATTAGTAGCAAATTCAATTTCAGAGAGTTAATAATCCCAACTCCATAACACATGATCGAATATAGGATAGCCGAAATCCCCAATTCGAAAATTTCCAAACCTTGTACCAAAACATAAACTATTCAGAAACCAACTAGTCACAGTAAAGAACAAAACCAAAATAATCATTCCAGAAACAAAGTAAGCATCCTATTATAATCCTTTCTGCCACTGGGTAGGGTGCTTCTATGTTGTATATGTTTTTTTCTAATTTATTTTTAATTAATCTTCCTGCTTTTATGTTGTATATGTTTTTTCTAATAACAAAATAAAAGTAAGTTAGGAAAAGAATAAAAAAAGCCCTTTTTTATAAACATAAACTTTTAAAAATAAAATATTAGATTTAAAATAATTTTTTAAAAACAATTAAAAAATATATATATAACATTTTTAAAATAAAAAATTATTTAATTAACAGTTTTAATAAAATTTTAACAATAAACAAATATAAACTTTTTCTTTCAAAAAAACAAGATTAAATGAAATTTTAAAAAATAAAAAAAATGTCAAACATCATCAATCAATTTTTAAAATTAGAACTATGTGATCCTGATTTTCCTTTGGAAATACGTACTACCAAGGTCAATCCTTGTCGGGTTCAAAAAAAAATAAAATTGTATCTCTTATTATTTTATTTGTTTATTGTTCATTCTTGGTCTTCAACTTTTTGTAAATATATATTTTAGTTGCTGTAATCATTATTTTTGGAAAAAATAACATTTTGTAAAACCTCACTTATTTTTATTCATTTAATTAAAGGTATCGTCTTAGGAAATGTGACACCTTCCCCACATGTAATCGTCCGGTTGCGACAGATGGCGACTCTACTAGAGAATTTTAGAGAGTCAGGCAAATTTAATTAAATAAGGAAATTTTGTTTGGTTGCGACAGATGGCAACTCCTGTCAACTCCACTAGAGACATTTTAGAGAATAAGGCAAATTTAATTAAATAAGGAAAATTTGTGTAGTTTTCTGAATGCTTACATTTCCCTTTCTTTATATATATTGCATATATGTAAATACTTGTATTATTAAAATTCCCTTTATTTGTATATATTGCATGTTATGTATTTTAATTATATTTCAGGTATTAAATACTTGTATGGTTGAAATTTCCTTTCTTTGTATATATTACAACTCAATTATACACTATTGATCATTATACAAGTATTAAAAATTAAAAAAAAAATATCAATCTCATATTTATTTTAAAATCCTTGCATACAATACATCCTTTATTTTTAAAATCAATCTCATATTTTTTAAAGACTTTTATTTTTAAAATCAATTTCATATTTTTTAAAGAAAATTTGTGAGAGTGGTCTAAGAACAACTCTGGCTAGGAAAGGCTTGCTACTTAAAAATGTCCAATTATGACTCACTCCTCTTTCATGGGAGTTTACTTGTATACTTTCAACACTTTTCCTTAAAAAGAAAAGAGAGATTTTTTTCTATTCATATGCATTAATTTTATTTTATTTTTCACATACTTTTTGTTTAAAAAAAATTAATTTTTGGAAAATAAAAAAATAAAAATATTAATCTCATTTTTATGTATCACATATTCTCTATTAAACAAACAAAAATGGTTTTTTAAAAAAAACACTAATATCGTGCATGACATTTTTTTTCTAAGTTGTAATAATAATAAAAACATTATACAAAATAAAAGTATTAGTGTCATTTTGCATTGCATATTACATACAATACATTTTAGGATTTGAAAAATAAAAAATATTAAACATTTTTGTCTCACATATATTACATATTCTTTTTTTAAAAAATGATTTTTGAAAATAGAAAAACATCAATGACATCTTGCATTGCATAATTTCATTCCTTTTTTTTTAAATAATTTTGGAAAATAAAAATAAATAAATATTCTTCTAGCATGCATTGCATACTTTCTAAAATTTAAAAAAAACATTAAACATTTTTGTCTACATCCATTATATATTTTCTTTTTCTAAAAAGTTTTAGGATTTGAAAAAGAAAAAACATTAAACATTTTTTTTCTGACATACATTAGATACATTTTAGGATTTGAAAAATAAAAAATATTAAACTTTTTTGTCTCACATATATTGCATATTCTTTTTTTTATAGATTTTTGAAAATAAAAAGCATCAATATCATCGCATTGCATATTTTTATTCTTTTTTTAAAATGATTTTAGAAAATAAAAATAAAAAACATTAAATATTTTTCTAGCATGCATTACATACTTTCTAAAATTTGAAAAAAATAATATTAAACATTTTTGTCTCACACACATTGTATATTTTCTTTCTTCTAAAAAATAATTAATCTCATTTTACATTTCATATTTTCTATTTTCTAAAAAATGATTTTGTAGAAATAAAAAATATTAAATATTTTCCTGACATGCATTACATATTTTATTTTTTAAATCAATCAAAAATATATTCTCATCCATTCTTACATACATCAATTTATGCAAAATATATATATTCATTTGTTCATACTTCTCATAAAAAAACTTTTTCATGCATCATACATCCATTCTCATTTAAATTTTCATGCACTAATTATATACTCCCATGTAAATAGCACATCTACATTATTAAAAAAATTCAAATAGAGTCAATACATCTTCATAGCCTCATGCATTCATGCATTTTCAAAGTTTTGTTCAAACAAGCAAAAAAAAAAAGTAAAGGATTCATTTTCATATTGTTATAGATTTAATAAATGCAACTTACATTCAATAAACAAAAATAAAACATATTCATTTCCATCATGCATTCATTTATGTCTCTTAGTAAGAATTCTCAAATAAATTTCATGCATATGTTCATGCACTCTCATTGCACTTATACACTTGTTTCTTCAAAAAAAATGTTGACATCAAATAAAAAAATTAGTTATTCATTTTTTTTCAAAAAAAAACAATCATACCTTCTAAAAAAAATAAAAGATCATTCCTAAATACATTTTCTTAAAAATTTCATACATACAAAAAATAATAAAACAAAAACATCAAAATAAAAAAATTCAAGAAATAAAAATAAAAGTTTCGTGCATTCTCATTCATTAAAAAATAGATTCCTATTCATACATGAAAAAAAGATAAAATTTTGATGTATTCATCTATGCATTCTCATATTAAAAAAAAGAATTGTATGCACTCATTCGTGCATTTTCAAAAAAAAGTCAAAAAATGAAAAATAAAGTTATATGCATTTTCATATCATCATACATTCAATAAACATAAATGAAAAATATATATTTTCTGTATACATTTTCATCATACATTATGCATCTTCATAGGAATTCTCAAATGAAGTTTCATGCATATATTGATGAATTCTCATTTCACTTATGCATTTCTTTTAAATGTTGATATTAAATAATAATAACAAAAAAAAATTCAAAAAAATAAAATTTCATACCTTCTAAAAAAGGAAAGATAAACAATGATTTCATGAGTTCATAATGCATTTTTCATGCATTCAAATTTCATACGTCAATATATTTGCATTTAAAATCATAAATGAATTCTTAAAAATTTCACGAATAAAAAAATATACAGAAAAGACATAGCAAAACAAAAATAATTGTAGTGGTTGCTTAATTAGTTTGTATTTTTAAGTATCTTTTTCTAATTTACTCCCATAAAAAAATATTAACATGCATACATTATTTAATTTTGCATGCATCTTATAGTTAGACATGCATCATACTCTAAATAGGTACCATACATTTAGACCTTCATCACACACTTAAACATGCATCACATATTTTAATATGCATCATACATTGACACGTGCATCATACATCTTCAAAGGCATCCATACCACATTCTATAACATGCTTTTTTTTTAGGAAAACTTTTGAAAATACATTTTAAAAGAAATAAAAAAATAAAAAATAAAGTTTTATGCATTACATTCTATAACATGCTTTTTTCTTAGGAAAATTTTTGAAAATACATTTTAAAATAAATAAAAAATAAAAAATAAAGTTTTATGCATTTTTCGTGCATTGTCATAAAAAAATAGAGTTTTATGCATTCTCTTAAAATAAAAAAATAGAGTTTTTCATCTCAATCAAAACAAAGAAAAACAAATAGGAAATATAGTTTTATGAATTCATCCTCATTAAAAAAATGTAGTTATCATTTCAAACAAAAAAAAATTAGAGTCATTCATGCATTCTCATAGAGTTTTTATGTATTCATCTATGCATTCTCATTTTCAAAAATAAAAAAATAGAGTTTTATAACTAAATTCTAAAAAAAAATCAAAAGTCAATATTAAAAAATGGAGTTTTATGCATGCATTCTTATTCAATCAAAAATAAAAATATGTATTTTCATATCATTCATTCAATGAAAATTATGCATTCCATGTATATGTTTATGTGTTCTCAATGTACTCATGCATCTCTTCCTAGATGCCCATATAAAAAAATCAAGAATATCAAAAATGAAAAATATTGCATTCATACATTTACCTCACTTCTTTCAAGATTTATTTTGAGACCCGGTCATGGTCTCAACTCACTTTTTTTTTAATTCCATTTGAGATCCTCTCTGCATTGTGAAGGTCTTAACCTCACTGAATAAAAAGAAAGACAAGGGCAAATAAAATTTCTCCTGAAAAAAATATGAAATAAAATAACAAAAAAAAATCAGTCATTTTTTTGTCACAAAAAGGGAGAAAGGAAGTCTGCAATATAATGATTACAAAAGACATTGACCATTTTTTTTAAAAGAAAAAATAAATATATTTTTGCAAATACACCCTCTAAAAATTTGTAGATACATTATCTTTTGAAATTTTGTATATATATCAAATTTTTGTACATATGTTCTTTTCGAAAAAACCTTTTGTATATACATTGACATTGAAAATTTTTGTAAATACATTTTCCTTTAAATATGTGTGAGAAAGAAAAAAAAACATCTTTGAATATACATTCTCTATTAAAAATTTATACATATTTTTCTTAAAAAAATACATTTAAACATACATTACAATGGAAAAAGATAAAAAAAAAATAAGAAAAATAGAATGTAGAGCATTCATTCATGAATATCATTAAAAAAATTAAATAAATAATTTCGAGGATCCATTCGTTCATTACCATTCAAGAAATTAAAAAAAATTGAAAATTAAAAAAACATAGATTTTCATGCATCTATATATACATTCACAAAATATTTTATGTATTTTTCTAGCATTTTGTACAATGTATATGCATTCCCAAAAGTTTCATTTATATATGCATTCTAATTTTTTTTTTTCATGCATTCATATTAAAAAAATAAAAATAAATCTAAAAAAAATCATGCATTCATAAATGCTTTTCTTATAAAAAAAAGATTCATTTAGACATACATTATATATGCATTCATAAATGCATTTTCTCATAAAAGAAAAGTTCATTCAGACATACATTATATATGCATTAAAAAAACCATGCATTCATAAATGCATTTTCAGATAGAAAAAGTCTAAAATTTCATAAATGCATTTTGTCAAAAAATTTAATTAAGTTTAAAAAAAAATGTGGTGAGTCAGTTGTTCATGGATAATTGAATTCACAAGATTGCGAATAATAATAAAATAGGGATCACTCAAGCAAAATGTTTAATAAAAGTAAACATTGAAAGAAACACTTGCAAGCATTATGCTTGCTATCTTTCTTGCCTTCCCAAGAATTCTAAAAATTCCAAAAAGCCTCAAAATTCCTATAATTCTCAAATAAAAGAATTTGCCTAAATTGTTGTGTTCTCTCATTGGTTAGTTTCTGAATTTCTAAACCGAATTTTCTGAAGGGACATTTGAAAAAAGAGCAAAAGTCCGTTAGATTGAAAACCCGAAAAGGCGATCTAAGCAAAAGATAGGACAATAAAAAATGATGATGACACGTATAGGAAGTCATTAATTTTGTTCCATTGTTAAACTCTTTGAAAATCAAGCAATCATGATTCAAAATGATATATGGCCATGTTTCTCATCCCAAACACTTTTACACATCCTTTCCACCCTCTTTGAGCCAAAAATAAAATTTTCTTTCAAAATACCTAATCAAGGATCATTAACATGTCAGAACTCAGTCTAAAGTCCCAATTTGTCAAAAGAAAGAGCATGTCAAAAGCTCTTAATTAATCAAAGAAGGAGTATCAGAAATAGAAGTTGTACATCCAAAAAAGAAAAGAAAAGAAACAAAAGAAAAGAAAAAAAACCAAAAAAAGCAAAAAAAAAAAGAGAAAAGAAGAAAAAAAAAGAAAAAAAAAAGTATAAAAAAGAAAAAAAGAAGGAAAGAAAAAGAAGTATGCTGATGGAAACTCATTAAAAAAAAAGGGGACCTTGATTGTTTACGTTGATGATCCTTGTTAAACCTCTCAAGCCCACAAATAATTTTTTAGCCTTTATATCTTTTTTCATAACCCTGTAACCATTGGCCACGTTACAAGCCTAATAAAGTCCATATTGATTGAAGAATGATTGCGACGATTTTCATCAAGTTTAGTTTTGTAACCAGAGGACGTGATTGATGACGTAAAAAAATGAAAATGGAAAAATGATGAAAAAAATGAAAAATGAAAAAATGTCTACTAAAATGCCTTCTTTAGAATAGAGACATCTATACTTTTTAATCATACACAACCACTGAGTCAATCCTATTTTCAATATCCTTGTCATTCCTCATGCTACACTAGGGCAATTCAGCTTTTATTTGTAACTTTATTACCCCAGTATTGTCACCTTATCAAGACAGACAATCCTTCATAGCAATTTCATCATTAGCTTGTTCATACAAACTGGGGCAATTACAAATCCTAAACCCTAAACCTTAAACCCTTAAAGCTCATATAGGCAGCCTTTCACACTAAAACTGGGCAATCCTGTCAGAAGATTTGCATCTCCACTATCTTTTAAATACTTCAAACTCCCTAAACACTCACCTTTTATCCATGGGTTTAAGCATGCATTTAAGCAGTGTTTCAAAAGAAAAGTTGATGGTTACACTATATTGACATTAGTTTCGATTGACCCTAAATTTTTAAGAAAAATGAGAAATTGATACTCAATGAATTCAATGATTGCTAAGAACTTTTGATTCGGCACATTTAAATCTTGAAGAAAGAAGACTATGACACATTTTTTTTACTTTGCAACTTGTACATATTTTTGAAATATTTGTACATAAAAGAAAAAAATCATAAAAAACATCTTTTGTACATACTTTTAAATAAACATCGATCATTTGTACATACTCTTTGAATAGGTATTAAAGAAAATCTTTCTTTAAAAAATATATATTTGCATTCAAGATCAAATTCATGCAAATATGCATTTTCTTTCAAAATAATAAAAAGTCATGATTTTAACTTACATTCTTCAAAAGAAAATCAAATTTCATGCATTCATATATGCATTTTTTCAAAAATAATAAAACTAAAAAATCAAGTTTTATGCATTCATAAATGCATTCTTTAAAAAAAATCAAAATAAAAATGACAAAAAAAAAAATTAATGCATTCAAACATGCCTTTTCTTTCATAAAATTCACAAAGTTTCATGCATTCATATATGCATTCTTCAAAAATAAGAAAAAATAAATCAAACTTCACGCATTGATAAATATATTTTAAAAAAAAACACAAAATCAAAAATTCATATTCAAACAAATTTCATGCATTTTTACATGCATTCTTCATAAGAATCAAATTTCATGCATTCATAAATGCATTCTTCGAAAAGAACAAACAAATTTTTTTTAATGCATTGTCATGCATCCAACATACATTTTGCAACAAGTAAGAATCAAACTTCACGCAAATCTAACAGAAGATATTATTAGAGAAATGAGTCAACGTCGAATCTCTAAAGAGAAAGAACTCAATGTGGTATCTCTATTTGAAGAAAGAACTCAATGTTGTATATTCAGTTCAGTTTATATTTAGGAAAATGACTCAATGTTATATCTTATTAGAGAAAGGACTCAATGTCGTATCTCTATTTGAAGAAAGAACTCAACGTTGTATTTCAGTTCAATTTATATTTAGGGAAATGACTCGATGTTGTATCCTATTAGAGAAATGACTCAATGTCGTATCTCTACTTAAAGAAAGGACTCAATGTCGTATCTTCAATTTACGTTGGAGAAAGGTCTCAATGTAGTATCTCCACATTCTAGAACACGGTTGTGCAGTCTTAATGATATTGTCCAGAGATTTATCTAAAATTAACGACCCTTTCGTCTTAGTACAAGGTCAAAAGGAGGAACAATGACCCTCCCGTCTTAGTACAAGGTCAATTTAATTCAAAGCAATGTCCCTCTCATCTTAGGTCAGTTTAAGGTACTTTACGCTCTTGTCTTAGTGTTTTTGCCCTTACTTATCTTTTACTCTCATAATCTGAACAAGTTCAGATTATTTGCCAAAATTTAAATAAGGAGGGGACAGCTATCAACACCTAATTTCGTCCGGGCAAATAAAAATTATTTTTTGTAAATATAAAAAAAAGAGAAAAAAATAAAATAAAAGAATAAAAATAAGAAATTAAAACTTTTTATCATGTGTTATTTAGTTTCTTTGCCATTTAGAATAAATAATAAAAAGAATTTGACTTTATAAGTAAAGTTTGATTAAATAATAATAAAAATAAGATAAAATGAAATTTGTAAAAAAAAATGATAAAATAACAAAAAAAAATGTGTTGGGTCTCTCTTAAAATAAATTGAATAGAAAAATTAAGTGAACCCAATTGAATAGAAAGATTTCTGAAGCCTAATTTACTAAGAAGTTATTATAAATAAAAAAAGTTGTTGTGTGCTTGCCACATAAGCCCTAAGGTTTGCAAAAAAATACATTGCCCATTCAAGTCCCTATGTAACTTTAGTACCTTTTAATTCTTTAATTAGTGCGTGACAAATTTTATCTCATAATTAAATTTTCACCTTTTTGCCTTCTCATACTTAACACTTATCCCATTTAGTAATCATGCTTTTAACATTTAACTAACAATCATGCTTTTGAAGTTTAACTAACAATCATGCTTTTAACATTTAACTAACAATCATGCTTTTGACATTTAACTAGTAATCATGTTTTTGACCTTTAACTCCCTTAGCCTTCCTACATTCACACGTTCAGGAGCTATTCATGTGCAATGGCTATTCATGTTCGGTGGCTATTTATGTTCAGTGGCTTCATGTTCAGTGAGTATTCATTTTTTTATTGCCCTTTGTCTTTTCTTCCTGAAATGTAACCAGTCTTAAACCAAAGCTGAGTTAATACAAAGAGGATATAGAGAATATATAGAGATATTTAGAAATTTAGAGAGAAAAAGATACGGGAAAAGAAAAATATTGAAAAATATTATTTGATTCTGTTGAAAAAAATCTAAGAGTCCAAGAGAAACCAAGGAAAAGAATAGGCTAAATTGGAAGTCTTCAACGGGTTAGTGTTCTTCCTTTAATTCTGTTCTGGTTCTGCTCTTTTTCCTTTAATTTTGTCCAGATTCTGCTTTGTTATATGTTTTCATCGGTATTGTGTCTTGTTTAACCTGTGCACTGATGCAGTGTCAATGAGTAATATGAAACCTGTGCACTGATGCAGTGTCAATGAGTAATATGTTGCAAACATTGTTAAATTAATTTTAATGATCACAATAAATTATTATACCTGTGAGATGATTGCTGCTACTGGCACAATCATGTAGATGTTTGATATGGTTACTGTTAGCACACCGATCCTATGCAGTGTCTCAGTAATTATTTTGCAAACATTGTTAAATTAATTTTAATGATCACAATAAATTATTATACCTGTGAGATGATTGCTGCTACTGGCACGATCATGTAGATGTTTGATATAGTTGCTGTTAGCATACTGATCATGAGATTATCTAATTGCTGCATTTTTTCACAACTAGTATGGTTTATCTGGCACATCTGGCTGCTACTACGGTCAGTAAATCCTATTAACAAAAGTATAGTAACATTAGATATCATTAACCACCCAGAGACAGAAAACAAACACAAAACCCCAAATCAGAATAAAAATCCCTAAACTCAAAATCTACAGAAATCCTCATAACTTAGTGAATCTAAAGACTCACTCAAAAGAACACCAAACAACCTTTTCGAAAAAAAAAAACAGGACTAGTTAATCAAAAGTCGGTCAGAATCAATAGCAAATTCAATTCCAGAAAGCTAATAATCCCACATCCATAACACATGATCGAATATAGGATAGCCAAAGTTCCCAATTCGAAAATTTCCAAACCTTGTACCAAAACATAAACTATTCAGAAATAGGAATCCACCCAAGCAACCAATCCAACCGCTATCCCTCACAAAACCAAATAGTACATTAAAGAACAAAACCAAAATAATCATTCCAGAAACAAAGTAACTCAAGCATCATTATAATCCTTTCTGCCACTACGTAGGGGTTAGGTTTCATTATTTATTTTTAATTAATCTTCTTGTTTTTATGTTGTATATGTTTTTTTTCCTAATAAATAAAAGTAAGTTAGGAAAAGAATAAAAAAAAAACCCCTTTCTAATAAACATAAACTTTTAAAAATAAAATATTAGATTTAAAATAATTTTTTAAAAACAATTAAAAAATATATATAACATTTTAAAAAAAACATTTAATTAATTAACAGTTTCAATAAAATTTTAACAATAAATAAATATAAACTTTTTCTTAAAAAAAAACAAGATTAAATAAAATTTTGAAAAATAAAAAAAATGTCAAACATCATTAATCCATTTTTAAAATTAGAACTACGTGATCCCTGGTTTTCCTTTGGAAATACGTAGGACCAAGGTCAATCCTTGTCGGGTTCAAAAATAAAAAATAAAAATTTGTTTCTGTTATTATTTTATTTGTTTATTGTTCATTCTTTGTCTTCAATTTTTTGTAAATATATATTTATTTTTAGTCGCTGTAATCATTATTTTTGAGAAAAATAACATTTTGTAAAACCTCACTTATTTTTATTTATTTAATCGACTCCCGAATCTTGAATCTGGTTAGTAGGCATTTTTATTTTTTTGGCATTTTTATTTTTTTGGTTTTTTTATAGTTTCTCCATAATAAGCTATAGTGACAACTCCATTATCAATTTAAAAATAAATTTAAGATCACCCTGTCGTATCCTATTGCGACACTAACCAATAATTTCATTAAAAGGTCAAAATATGAATAGTTTTTTTTTTCTCCTTTTTGTTTAAAAAATCATTGAATCAATTATTACTCTTAAGATGTTACTTGTCCAATTGTATTTGAGACTATCATTTTTAGTAGGCTATAAATTTACATTCATTAGTAATATATGATTAAATTAAAATCTGTTAGCCAAAATAATTTCTCTAAGCTCTAATCTTTAAAGCAATATGGCTTATAAGAATTAATTGTGATTATCAAATATAAATTTTTATTAATTGAAGCAAACCATTTTTAAATTATCAATAAACATGTTTTTACATGACTTTGAGACCAATGACAATTCTTTCATATATCAACTTTATCCAACAGCTCCTTTGTCGGCTTTCGGTGAGAAGGTATATTGTGTCTGGAAGAGTTATCTACATAAGACACTCCAATATGCTAAAGTCAGTTCTTAGATAAAGGTTTAGTATATAACACATCATATAACATACATTTTTTTTCTCCTTTATGTAATGATGACCTTTTTATCAAGAAGAAAGATATAAGGTTTGTTCAACATTAAATGCTTGTATATTGTATATTATTATTGTCTTACTTTTGTTAAAGAGAAGTAAAACTTATATAAAGTTGTCCAGGCTGGTTTGGCTATTCTCACATGTCAGTCCTTCCCTCCCTTGTTGTCAGAGGAAGAAGACATAAAGCCTATAAAAAGTTGTTATGTTCTCAAATAGTTAGTATTAGACCCAAGGTAATCAATAAGGGAAGGACTCACATGTAATAATAGCCACAACTTGCCAGCTTCGACCTTTTGTCAGAGAAGGAAGACGTAAAGCCTGACGTAAAGATAATAGCCAACAACTTGCCAGCCTGGAACTAACCGTAAAGCCAACTTGTCAGCCTGGACCTTTTGTCAGAGGAGGAAGACGTAAAGCTGCCTAAGGTAAATCCAATTTATCAGAGGAAGACGTAAAACCACTTTCTTCATAGGAAGAAGACGTAAAGCCTGACGTAAAGCCAACTTGCCAGCTTGGACCTAGAACTTTTGTCAGAGGAGGAAAATATAAAGCCTGACGTAAAGCCAACTTGTCAGGACCTTTGTTAGAGGAAAAGACCTTTGTTGGAGGAAAAAGACGTAAAGCCTGACGTAAAGACAATAGCCGACAACTTGCCAGCCTGTACCTTTTGCCTAACATAAAGACAATGGCCGACAACTTGCCAACTTGGAACTTGCCAACAACTTGCCAGCCTGGACCTTTTAAAAATTTGTTCTGTTCTCAAAGAATTGATATTCCCAAGATAATCAATAGGGTGATGTTATTTTAACACCACTATTCATGGTACACACTATTTCACACTGCCATATATTATTATTTTATTTATATATAATATTATATTAATAAATGAGAGTGTCAAATGGAAGTTTTTTGTAACAGTGGTGTCAAATCACCATTTTCCTAATCAATAAGGGAAGGACTCACATGTGAGAATAGCCCACAACTTGCCAGCCTGGATGACTAGTAATTGATGAATGACCTGCACATTCATAGTTAGGCTTTTACATAAAAATGGTGCAATTTTATGTTATATTTTTCAAAATGAGTAAAAAATTTTAAATTTTCATATTTTAGCAAGTTGTATTACAGTGGAATGAATTCATAGAAGTCATATTTGAGTTTTGCATCTTTGTTATAGAAAATCTTTTAAATTGAAATGTTACAACACAACTTTGGAGTTAAATTGAATCATAGAGAATTTATAAGGTTTGAGAAGGATTTTGATATTAATTAGCAGTTTAAATTGAATCATTGTAAGGAACTGAGTTGTGCATAAAACTTGAAAAGTTAAGTCGTATGGAGGTGATGACTTTTACTATAAAGTCATTGTATGTCTATATAAATTTTATAAGTTTTATTTATTTTATTGTTACTAGTGTTGGGTTAATTACAAAAATAATATGTATTTTTTTTTAATTTGAACATGAAATAATTTGATTGAGTTGCTAAATATTTAACAATTTTTTTAAGAAATAATTAGTTAATTTATTTAAAATTTAATAAAATAATTGCTTTTAATTGAGAAATGAATAAAAAAAATAAAAATATTGTTATAATTATTGGACAAATGAAATCATCCTATGCAACTTTTAAAAATTATAATTGTATAATATGTAGTAAATTATTATTTAAAATTATTTAAGTGATTTGTTATTAATATTTGTGTAAAATTTGTTTCAAGACACAAAATAAACACTAAATTACACCTACTCAGATTCAACCTTAACACATAAACATTTAATAAAATTATTTTATTATTAAATAATTTCTAAAACCAACAAATCTTAAAAATTCCTATACATATATATTAATAAAAAATTATTTAAATAATTAAAAAACAATAATTTAGTACATATTATACAATTTGTCAAATAATTTTTATTGCAATTTTTATAAATTACATAACTCAACTAAATGATTCGTTTGAAAAATTATGTCAAATTTAATTTTTATTAATTTTACAAATAAAAAATAACAATTTTATTAATTTTTAAATTAATCAAATAATTATTTCCTACCTCAATGTTTAAATTTATATATTATTTTTATATAAATCTTACTTATTCAAAAAAGTTTCATCATATATTATATATATTTTTTTATTAATCTTAAATTACTAAACAATCAGAAAATAAAAAAAGCTTATACAGAAATCGTGCATGCAGTGTAGTTACAATTACAGTAAACTCATTAGTCCTTCTTATGACTTTCTATTTAATTAAACTTATGTTTATGCTGTACAACTTTTTCATGGTTGCATTTACATCAAAGTCTGTACTTCTCAATAACCACTCTAGTTAAAAAATTTATGAAAATCAGAAGTGGTACAACTTAAACAGAACTTCTTTCATCTAAGTTGTGCAGCTTAAACATAGCTTACTTAAAAAATTTGCCATTTCATGAATAACATTGCACCATTTTAGTGCAAAAGGTTGATGAAAGATAACATTAACATTCATAGTGAAACAGTGTTAGGTTTTACTGAGCTGTTAATTTCTTGAGTACTGATGCTACTTCTGACCACAACCTATGTCAATTGGGAAGACATGACCTGTCCGAATCTTGTCAGACTATTCTGAAGCCAAACTTTGTTTAGACACTTTTTCTTGAGTCATCTTATTAATTCTCAAACAAAAGTCTATTGTTAGTTGGGATCATTGGTTCCATCTTTATCAAGTCACAACCCATCTTTCTCATCTATTTAGAAAACATATAAATTATACAACTTTTCACTTCACCAAGTTCATCTTCAATCTGTTAAACAAACAGGTTAATAAAAAGTTAGAATAAAATGGAAAGAAAGATAAAAAAAAAACATTCATTTCCCTGGTGAGATTGGGACCAAAGGACCATCCCCTCCCTGCTACTATTTATTGCCAAAAATAACAAAGAAATATTCTTTTCCCCTTAAACTAAAAATTTCAAGAAAAATTTTCCCTCCATTTTGCGACCCTTGTGAAGAAACTACAATATTGTCAATTATTTTTTTTACTTTGGTTTGAGAGAGACTGAAACACACACATGAGGTGTGGGAGAAAGGAATCAAAGGGCATGAGAAAGAGCAAAAGAAAATTATGTATTTTTCTATTTTATTGCATAAAACATCTTAGGATTCTTCTCCTACGGCCAACTGAGTCAGAGGCAGTGAAGCATTCAGTTAAAACAATGGCCCACCTTGCATTGTCTTCTTGTGGTTGTGGACAGTTCTATTGTTTACAACACCAACCTCTTTTCCCTACTCTGCCCCTACCATCTTTTGTTTTATCTTCAATATTAAAATCTTAATACCCTTTCACATCCATCTTAAGTAGCTACTTAGTATTTCACTAATTCATTTGTAAGAAAAACGAAAATGGGTAAATCTGTGAGTTGCTAATAAAAGATATGATTTGATCTCTTGATATGATAATTACCCACATGAAAATATTAATTACTGGGGATATTGAAAAAGGCAAAAAAAAGGATTTGAAGGATTTAAACTTTTAAAGTACTTGGATTAGGTACATTGATAACTTTTAAACTTTTATTTATGCAGATAGATTTATTTATCCTTACCATATACGACATCAAGAAAAATAAATGCAAAATTAAGAAAAGAAGGAATAAGGTAGGTAAATAGTATATACTCAAGAAAAAGTAACAGGGAGCATTCATACAGCCTAATAATTTATTGTGAATTATTACATGAAACTCGTCGTAGAAGGGAGTCAAAGGTTTGTTGACACCTTTTCTAGACCTAAAAAGATGGAATAGAAAAAAGGGTAACAGAGAAATTTAGTTTAGAGTGTTCTCCAAAACTTGTACAGTTACAGAAAACAAGTTACCAAATTATTAGAAAGAAGAACACAGAATGCAAATATTATAATAGTAGGGATGAGAGCAACACAAAATGGCTCTAACAACACCAGGTAGGGTTATTTATTATAGGTAGGTGCAAATGCATATCACAGCATAAATGCAAAGTCAAATTTAATGAAACCATTGCTATCTTATGAGGATTTGAGAAACAAAAATTATAATTCTGATAAAGGGTGTTCAATGAGAATAGAGAGGAACAGAAGAATACAAGCTGAATTCAATGATGAAATCATGTAGCTGAAGAACAAGAATTTCGTAACATTATTCAAATGGGAGTATTATAAGGCTAATATTATAATAAGAATGTGGAAAAACAAGGATTGACGTTGGAGCTAGCGGTTGAGATGGAGGTTCAAAACGACGTAGTTGAGTGTGTATGGTGAGGTAGATTTGTAAGAGAGTGCACAGTGTTACGGTCCAGCTAAGACCGCGTTGGCAAACATCATTATCGTTGGCCATTGATTCATTCACATTTTTGCGTTCTCTCATCTCCCAAAACAGTGTTACGCCTATAGTTTCTTTGTAGTATTTGCATACACACACTAGATTGATTAGATTACACCTATGATTCTCTGCATGCCTAACACGCGTCTCCATTTGTTGTTTTGTTGTACCCTATATACCCTTTACCTTTTCCCACTTCTGTTAAACCTACGTTACCTTAACCACTTCACTTTCCTACTATGATAACTGTTCCACTTTAACCAGCTATACAAAGTTCAAGATTTTTGTATGTATAGTTAGTTAGTTGTATTGTGTTTTGTTATTTTACATGTGAAAAAAGTACACTTCCCTTCCTTGGTCACTGTGAAAAATTGTTACTGCGACAAACAAAATCTAGTAACCTTTTACTGCATGGACTTTAGCTGCTTACTGTTGTTTCCTTATAAAGATCCCTTCCATTTCAGGACACTGTCTTCAACTTTTTTATTTTTGTATTTGTTTTTTACAAGGCAGCCTGTGGACAAGGAAAATATATTAGTTTAGAAAAAAGGGCAGAAAAAGAGAAATATTAAGACTAAGACAGAGAGAGAAGAGAAAGAAAAAGGAAATAAATAAATAATTATTTGTTGCTTCCTTTTGTGTAAAATTCAGAGAGAATTGTCCACCCTTTTTCGTTTTTCTCCTTATTACAGACCCCCCTTAATTGATGGTGCTCTGTATCCCCTTTTTCTTCTGCAAGAACTACACCAACTAAACCTTCTTTTTCAACTTTTTTTTGGAGGCTGGTGGGTTTTTCTTCCAATCCTTGAGGAAAACTAAGCAAAAGTGAGCCATGTCAGGCTTGTACAATCCCAACTTCTCTCCTGCTAGAGCTGCTTCTCCTCAGATTAGGAGCAATCCAGACGTGGACAGGTGGGTTGGTTTATTTTTTCTTGTGATGTTTTTGAGATCAAAACTGGAAAAAAGACACAATCTTCGACTCTTGGTGGAACACCCTTTGGATTTGGCCTTGTCTGTTTGATTTGCCTTGGATGAATTTGTGTGTTCTGGATTCAGAAAAGTAAAGGGTGGTTGTTGTTTTTGCAGTCAGTACCTATCAGAGTTGCTGGCAGAACATCAGAAGCTTGGACCCTTCATGCAAGCGCTTCCCATATGCAGCCGCCTCCTAAATCAAGGTATTTTCTTGTTTGTGGATCTATCCCTTATTGTTTTTGCTCTCTTGTTGTTTATGGAAGCATTCTGGATGTGTGTGTGTGTCAGATCGTGTCACAAACCTTTTATCTGTGTCAATAGTCTTGGACAATGGACACTAATGATAGAGTTGATCGTGCATTGATTCCTCTTCCTGTCATCCATCGTCATTGTGGTTGCACCATCCCTTCGCACTTCACTTGATGTTGATTTTTTTTCATCAAAGGAGACATTCAAATTGAATTAAAATTTGTTTACATGCATCCCCTAATGGATGCTGTCTGAATGTTGGATGAAATGTACATTCACAGTGTTAAGCTTCTGCAACCGGTGATTAATTTGATTGCGAGATATGATATTTCTGTGATTTTCATAGTCCTGAATATCTATTCGAGGGATTAATTTGAATTTGAACAGATTGATTAAACATTCTTTTTACTTAAGGACTTAAGGAAAATCCCATCTTTGCAAAGCATGTACTCTTGAAGGTGTTCTCAATGTAAGGAATTGAAAATGTCTGATTTGAAGTGTTTGGCATGGCTTTTCACGCTTGGGGAAGAGATTAGTTTGTAAATAACATGTAGAATGCTGGTGCCATTAGCATTGGGACTGTTGACTTCGGTAGACTTTCTTCCAAATATTTAAGGCTTGTCGATTTGCTTCCTTCAGTCATTGATGGAGTAGTCAGTTTACTGCAAATGATGTCCACATTTGAATGAAATGTTTTCTGAGATAATTCATCACTCAATATGTCTTGATTTTTTACATTATGATGTGGTTTCTCATTTCAATATTTTTTTGTGTGCAGAAATATTAAGAGTCTCTGGAATGTTATCCAACCAAGGTTTTGGAGACTTCGATAGACTGCGGCACAGAAGCCCTAGTCCCATGGCTTCTTCAAACCTTATGTCCAATGTCAGTGGGACAGGGTTGGGTGGTTGGAATAGCCTTCAGCAGGAGGTGACTGCCTTTAAATTATCAGTTGCTGCATCTGAACTTTATATCCTCATTTTTTTTTTCTTTATATCATTTTAGTATATCATACATATGTATTGATAAGCATTTGAGTACTATATAGTAACTAGCTGTTATAAATGCCTACAATGTTTGCCTATTCTAATTCCTAACATTGGATATTTTTTAAAATATTCATCATTTATTCCTTGAATTCAGCATCAACAACAATCAAGCGTTATTCCTGCTGAGTGAGCTTGACTACATGGATTATATAATGCTGTTATTCTCAATATTGACTCATCTATTCATGAAGCCTCATGTACACTAAATCCATGTATTCTCTTTTTAATGATAACAGTAATAGTAACAAACTAATATTACAATACCATAAGGTCAGGTTTTAAGGCCAAGACCTTCTCTTTTGTTCTTCAAAGCAGTTTCTTGGAAACAGGTGTGACATGAAATGGGGTGCTTGACTACATACTCTGAATTACTGGAAATTATTGAAAGCCAAGATTACAAAATGGGATGAGTGGGCACTACTGAAGTTTAAGCCCCATGCATTTGTTAGAGATTTAAAATATCACAACAAAACCAAACATTTGCATGAAAAAGTGTGTGTACATGTGAGTAGATGTATTTTGTTAGAGAAGAGTACAAAAGTGGATGTTACGGTATCCTCCTAAAAGATTGTGTACAACCAAATTCACCAAAAATACCAAAATGCTTCCACTACAAATATTCTTCAGTTGACCCCGCAGAAATAAAAGTTTGTTTTTTTCATAGCCAGAGTATATAGTGTGGACTTTAGGATATATAGAGTTTTGTGAGGGTTGCAGTCCTGTAACAAATAATTCATATTAATCCTATTCTATTGATATCAAGAAAAAATCTTTTTGATAAGAGATTGGTCAAGGAATTGGGAGTAAGGTTAACAAGTACAGACTCCAGAGGGTTATAGGGAATCCTACTATCTCTAGCAAAGAAGATAGACAAATAGACCAAACAAACCAGTTAGGCCAATATGTAATTGCCACCCATATAAAAACTAAGGCATTCAATTGATGATGTGATCTAAGTCAAAGATCTGTCTTACATATTGACATTAGCTTATTTTTTAATATTTCATGTGTCAATATTTGATGTCAGTTACATAACCCACTGACTCACATCAATGCCTGCTTTGTCCCATGATGATGGTGTTTTGTCATTTAATGATGATGATCTTCTTGACTTATGTCTTCGTACATGTCTATCTTACATATCAGCTGTTTTTATATGTTTTTGTGTTTTGGAATTAGTTGTTCATGTTAACACTCTAGACAAGGCATAAAAAAATGGGATACAAGTTTTTACATGATGTAAGATTGGAAGAAATATATATACTAGTGAATTGATGCTTGATACATAAGCTTAGACTCTGAATATGATTCAAGCAGACTAAGGGATTGAGTCTTCTCTTCAACCAATAATTTTGTACTGCTAACAATTTGACAATGGTGTCTTCCTTGCGTAATTAAGGTAGGCCATGATATCCAGCATAAAATCTGATTGATACTGTATTTGTGTTATTGTTCATGAATAGTAAAGTATTTAGACTATCTGACTAGCAGAAAAGTTTGACAGTTGCCTCTTCCAGTGGCTTTGCTGCATATTCATCTGCTAACATCTCTCATTCATCCAAACTTGTAGAATTTTCTGATCTGTTGGTTCATGGGATTGAAAATGCTAGCTGCTTATTGATTTATGTTTTTATAACTTAATTTATCTTTTGTTCTTGTTGTTTAACATGGTTATTACTAACTTTTATATATAATCATTGCTTTCTCTGTAAAAAACAGAGGTTATGTGGACCGCCTGGAATGACAATGGACTGGCAAAGTGCACCTGCAAGTCCTAGTTCATTCACTGTTAAGAGGATATTGCGCTTGGAAATTCCAGTAGATACATATCCCAATGTAAGCTTTGATATAAACTCATTTGATAACTTAATCAGACATCGGTTTTTATCTTTTCTGGAACTGAAAGATCTACCATCTTTAAGTGATAAAAGTTTGTTGCTCATTATTGCATCAGTTTAATTTTGTCGGAAGGCTTCTGGGGCCTAGAGGAAATTCTTTGAAACGTGTAGAAGCTACTACTGGTTGTCGCGTGTATATCAGGGGAAAAGGATCGATAAAGGATCCAGACAAGGTAACGAAGATAAGCATACTTTTCTAGATCTTATTTGCAAACTGCTTAAAAAGTATGGTGCATTCATCACTGATCTATATACTCAATCATACTTGTATCCACTGAGATTGCTTTTATTTTTCAATTTAAGGAGGAGAAACTACGAGGAAGACCGGGCTATGAGCATCTCAATGAACCACTGCACATTTTGATTGAGGCTGACTTACCTGCCAATGTCGTTGAAATAAGGCTCAGGCAGGCTCAGGAAATTATTGAAGAACTGCTCAAGCCTGTGGTATGCTCATTCACCCTATCTGTTATGCAGAGTTTACTAACTGCTGTTCAACTTCATTTTTCCGAACAGAGAACATAAAGAGGCCTCTTGTCTCTATTGTTCTTAACTTCTAATTTGGATAGTTAGTTTCTCTGCATATTCCACCATTTTCTTGTTTGATGTGATGAAGAACAGTATACATGCCAGATTTTAGTAAAGTAGGTGAGTTGATAACAATTGATCTCTGAAGCCAGCATACTTAATACATCACAGGTACCACACAATATGGTTAAGGGATATGAGAAATCCATAAGAATTCATGATATAGCATGACCTAGATACATTTACAAGAGTTTATTTGAAAAGAAAATATTTTATGTAGAGTATTGTATTTGTCAAGAGACCTTGACCACTTCTCCTTCATTCACACGCATCCACATTAGTTGATTATCACAATTTGCGAAAAAAAGTATTCTTTGTGATCTTACAAGAAAGTGTAGCTACATATCTTTGCACTGTCTGTGTCAAAATATATTTTTCCCTCATAAACAACAACTACAACAAAGCTTTATCCCACTGGTTGAGATTGCATATACGGATCACACATTCGGCTCAGTTAAAGTCTACATGATCCTGTGTTATACTGCCGAGTTAGTTGCCAAATGCACACACCCGCCTCCCTTATCTGGGCTTGCAATAGGCTGAGACCATAGGTGGAGTAAAAGGTTGTTCAAAGTAGTAGTAGTAGCTTGTAAGATAGGAGAAAAGAAGCATTAGGGGATATGAAAACATAGTTGTTCCAATTTTAAAAACAAAATCTGGGTATTGTATGCTGGCATATTGGTATTGGTATTGGATATACATAGGACATTTTCCACCTTCATTTTATTTTCAGAAATACCTTACACTTTGCAAGAGTCAAATCCATGTTGGTTGATTTATTAGGACTCTATTGGAAATTTGATTATTTACACTTTTCTTGTCCTTGTTTCCTATCAATTATTCTGTCAAAACTACTCCTAACTGTAAGTGGCCTTTAACTCTTCACATGTAGAGAACATCTTAAAACACAGTAGACTGTTTTAGTCTTTTCTACACTTATTCATGGAACAAAGAACACTGAATTTTCCATGAGCTACCAATTTGTGGTTAAATTTTGATTTTGTGATGGATGTGAATTTTGATATGCAGGAGGAGTCACAGGACTATATCAAGAGGCAGCAGTTGCGTGAACTTGCTATGCTGAATTCAAATTTCAGAGAAGAGAGTCCCGGGCCAAGTGGTAGTGTGTCCCCATTCAACTCTAGTGGAATGAAACGTGCAAAGACGGGTCGCTGAAAGTTGTCCTTGGTTGATGGATTAGATGATGAGTATTGTGGTCCTCCAGCTATTGGTTGCTGGGAATATCTTCCAGTACATGTCTCATTCAGTGCAAGCTATGAAAGAATATGCTAACAATTCTTGCTGGTTAGCACTCTGCTGGTTTTTCCTCCCCCTTTGTCCCTACCTTTTTCTTCCTGAACAGACAGGAGACAAAGCTGGAATGAGGAACTTTTAAAAGAGAAAAATTATATAGTTGGGGGTATTGAGAATAGGTTTGTTCAGACCAACCTTTTTTTTTTTTCCTTGCAAACTTAATACATTCATTGAATTTATTCTTGCGTCAGTTACTTTTGAGAAGTGTGGAATATATACATGTCATGGTTGGTGGTGCTGAAGTTTTAGGTCCAAGACAAGTGTTTATTGGCATGTGACCTTGTCAAAGTCTCATGGTATTTTAATATTTATCATAAGTTAGCATAGGATGGATTCTTTTTAGTTGTTTGTCACAGGCATTTGTTTTCTCTTCGGAGGGCTATGCACTGTAGTTGGATGCATGTCAGATAAACTTCTTACCATGTACCATTACAAGAACAAATGTGGTATTTGTTTAGATAGAATGGTACATATAAATCTTCTGCAACGTTTTGATTTTGGCCTTTTTCTCCTTTCTATTGTTGCCAAAACTTTTCACAATAAATTCTGCATTGGCCTTCTAAGAAATGTGGCTTTTGAGCTCAACTGATGGATATTTTGAAGGGTCTGAAACTTCACTTGGAGCATTAGTATCTGCCAAGTTGAGATGTTAGACATAGCCTCTGGTGCTGATCATATGGTCAGTGAAGTGTATTTGAAGTTGGTCACAGAGCTTAATGGGAGGTAGGTAATGCCTGTGACATTTTTTTTTTTCTCTTGGCCTCTTGCATTGTTTTCATCAAATCATAAACAAAAGTTTATCTCTTAAACAAACAAAAAAAAAATATCATGTTTTGGTTTACACAACTTTTTACAGATTTTTGCCTTCAAACTATTTCCTTTTTACCTACTTGTTTTTAACTATGTAACTTTCACAGACAATTTGAACTGTTTTTTCCTAACTCTAATTGTGTAACTTCAGAAAATTACTATCAATTTTTTCATCTTTATATTTATTTCAAACCTAGCAACAAGTCTCTTTTTTTCCTCTGGTTCTAATCAACAAAGTTTGACACTGATTACATCAACTACTTAAAATACCATTTTCTGTACAAGTTTTATGTAAAAATTCACCTTCACGATTATGAAACTAGAACCATACCTTGGTTTTCCTCGTGTTTCACCATCTATAGTGCATTTAACATAATCCAATCTAGGTAGATACCAATTAGCATGAAACTTTAAAATATTAAGTCAACAATAAAATTAGACATTACCACTGTAGAAATTAGTCATCTTCTACTAAAATCAATGCTTGCACAACTAAAATATTCTAGTTATTAGATCTCGAGTTGTTAAGAATAAACCAAAAAATCACCCAAAACACGTTGGTTAGAGTCATGGTTGCCAAATCCCTTATCTCATTATTGCATTTCTGCTTTAGAAAGTCAAGCACTTGATTTAAAATTTAAGTGATTTTATAAATTTAAAATTTAGATCTTATAAGATTTTTGAATTGAAACATATTGAAATGAAAATGGATTTAAGATCCATAGTTATAAAAATAAAAAAATTATTTCTTTTACAAATGGGTACAAAGTCTTAAAGATTACATTGAATCGTGGAATCCACAAAGTAAATTAAAACTCTATATTATGACTTTTGTAATCAAAATATCCTTAATGTGAAAATGAAAAAAAGAAAAGAAAAACTGAAGTGAAAAGTAATGTTTTTTTTTTTTTTTTGAAAAAAAAAGAATAATGTTTGGAAATAATTGTATTGATTTAATAGAATAAAATATAGATTGTAATCATATAATT
>Ga0099824_1001175_pt1 | contig 35906 bp, 17 predicted proteins | sample SiratrowhiteBW_FD_76837 | JGI IMG/M metagenome (GOLD analysis project Ga0099824, IMG submission 76837) | Root nodule microbial communities of legume samples collected from California, USA - Siratro white BW | ecosystem: Host-associated > Plants > Roots > Nodule | place: USA: California... | reverse complement strand
TTTTTTTTTTTTTTTTTTTTTTTTTTTTTTTTTTTATATTTTTTTTTTTTTTTTTTTTTTTTTTTTTTTATATATATATATATATATATATATATATATATATATATATATTTGGAAATAAGTTGTTGCAGCTGTTGTTTTTCACATAAGAGCCTTAATGAAGACTTTGTAAGCATGAAAAATAAAGTTTGGGGGCATGTTCAAGCCACTAGACGGTCTATGTACAAACTATTAGAAAATATGCAGTGAAGATGATTAGACGATCACTACAAAAAAAAGTTGTTTAGAAACTAATTTTTAGTTACCAAATGAAATGATTACTAATTGTGACTAAAATAGTCACTAAATTAGATTTTGGTTGCTAAATAACTACAAAATAGAAGTAATGATTGAATTTAGTGACCAATTAAGTCAAATAATTAGTATCTAACATTAGTTACCAAGGTTTTAGTGACCTATACCATTAGATTCTAAATTAGCCTCTAACTTAATTAGATACCAATTTAGAATCTAATGACGTAGGTCACTAAAACTTTGGTATCTAATGTTAGATACCAATTATTTGACTTAATTGGTCACTAAATTCAATCATTACTTTTATTTTGTAGTTATTTAGCAACCAAAATTTAATTTGGTGACTATTTTGGTCACAATTAGTAACCATTTCATTTGGTAGCCAAATATTAGTCTCTAAATAGCTTTTTTCTTGTAGTGGATCAATGCAAAAGTCAAAATTTCTCTAGTCAAAGTTAATTTTTAGACGGTCAAGCGACTCACGAGTAACATTAATGAAGATTGTCAGATGTAACTTCAAGTTAATAGACACACTGTCAAAAATACTTTTCAAAAATAGTTTAGTAAAAACTCTCCTTTAGTTAGCTGTAGATTTCTAATAAGTAGATTACTAATATGCAATTCAAAGATATAAAGGATAAGAGAGATTTACACTAAATGTTTTTATACTGCTTTGTTTGAAAACCCAAACTACATTCGGTTCTTGATCAATACGACCAAGTTCCACTAACAAACTAATACTGCAAGATACAAGAAGAGTATTCTTTTAACCCAACCACTCTTAGCTAAACATAGAGTACTATTTGGTTTGCAACCACTTTGGATAAACACTTAGTATTTTTTGAATCACAACTACTCTTGGTTAAACACCGAGTATTCTTTGAACACATAGCAACGCCTAGTTGAGACCTGAGTATTCTATCAATCACTCCTGGCCAAACAATGATTAAAACATAGGTATTCTTTGAACCCAATCACTCCTAGTTAAACATATTGTCTATACAAAGAGTATGATATAAACAATCATTGGCTTCCTAACTAAAAGAGGGTAATGTTCTAAAACAAATACAAGATTAAGAATAATAATTTGGATTGCTAATGAACACAACAATCTTGCAAAGTTCTTATTCGTTTTATGTTTGTCCACGTTCAAGCTCGAAGATGTATTAAATGTTCTTTATGTAACATTAAATGCACATATATTCTTTACTTCACTCTCTAATACACAATATGACTTATCAAGCCTAGGTTAGATAGTTTTCTCAAAACAAAAGAAAAGAATAGGACCTAATAAGGGTAACTGTTTTTACATGACTAACATTTTTCTTTTTTCAAAAAAATTGTTTGAATTAAACAATTCTAAATACCTTTTTCAAAATATCTTAGATGTAGACACTTCATCGCGAGATTTGTTTAAAAGAAATAAATAAAGAGATGAACATTCTCTACATACATAAAATAAACATATATAAATATTCAACGTGTACCATAAAATGTTATAGATTATATATATTTATTATATGTCCAAACAAAAAAATTATTATACAAAGTTACATGAAAAAAATGTTGTGCATTTATTCGATGAAACAAAACACTTTTATATTTCAAAGATCTAATACTTATAAAATCATATTTTATATTTTTTAAACACATAATCAAAATCAAATAGAGTTTATTCAACCTTACTCTAACACACACAATTTCATCCTATTCATTATTTTCTCTTCTTTCCCAATAATATTATCTACTTAAAAAATTAATTATGCCAACTACTTAAACAAACAATGCATTAGAGTGCGAAATTGTCTATAAACTCAAATATGTTAAATGTAAAACCTTGAAATCAAATAATATTTCAAAACTAATATTTCTTTTATAAAAAAAAAAGTCATTCTGAACATGCATGCACCTATAATTCGGAGAAACAAACATCAACTTCAAAAAAAGAAGATTGACTTCCTTTTTGGTACAGTACCAAGTAACAGTGAAAGTGGAAGGTCTAATATATAAAAACAAATGCATGCATGTAGCATTACCCAATAGAAGCTGGTCATTGTCATGAGTGAAGAGAGCCATTGCATACTATCTTCATCTTTGTTGGTCCTACCTTTGTCCAAAAATTCAGATTGTTGTTTCCTTCTCCCAAAATATATATATATATATATAAAATAATTATTGTCCTTAGAAACACATGTACTAAGACATAATTATTAACTAACTTTGATATAATGGGATTGACTAATTTAGTGATTAGACATATTGCCTTGTATGTTTTTGAAAATAATTCACATAGTGAAGAAATTGTATTCCATTGAAAAAAAAAGACCACAAAAATATATTTTTTAAACAATTACTTTTATTTTTATCTCTTGACAACTTCATTTCAGAAGTGAATTTTAGTGATGATTTCTTAGCAGTTTGGTTTGATTACTATTTGGCTCAAGTGAGTTAACACCTTTTAGATAAACTTAATATTAATACATGAAGAATGATTGGACCAAACTTTACAAAATGAAAATAACTAATAAGGTGCATTACAAAATAAGCTTGGAGTAGGAAATGACACCCTGGTTCCTGACCCATGCATGAGTCAATATTTCTTTCGAATGTCTTGGATAAAGTTCATACGCAATAGTTAGAATGATAATATTATCATTCAGTAAAAATCTTAGTATTGAGAATTAATATGTCTATGCAAATACTTCAGTCACTCACCAGTAACCATTAAGGGAGAACACCCTTAAAAGTATCTCAAACTCATAAGATACCTTCAACCATATAAATTTGTAGTGTTCATAACCATGATTAGTTTTTAGCTAGTGAATTATTAAACATTAAGCATTGAAACTTTAAAAACATGTTTATAAATAATTTTACCGAGCTAAATTACTCTGTGTTGCATTGGACTCATGTATCTTTTTTCATCACGCGAATCAAATGTACTGGTAACTTGATAAATATGTTTGATAAATCTAATATATTCTTAGAAATGAGAGACATAATTAAAAAAAAAAATCTTTTATGTGAATTGGATTCCTACCCTCATGGAAAAATTATGGAACGAAACTTAAAAAAGATTATGAAAATAATTTTAATTTCTTTTATTTTAGACATAAAAATTTAATATTTTCAACTTAAGATTTCTTTATATTGGTGGTTAATGTTATTAATATTGTTATTGGTAATATATTTAAAACATCTTCTTTAGGAGATGATATTATTGCTCTTAATAATGGTTTCTCCTTAGGAAGATAGGTCTTTTCAGTTTAAAATGTTGGGCAGATACAACATGTTTTTTTTCTAAAACTAACTTGGCTCACCCGTCTGGTTTAACTTTTTAATTTTTTTTTCTGAATTTCTTGGATGAAAAGTTGTCCTCGAATAAGTATGAAAATCTTAACATTAAGAATTATAATCCACTTGATTGCTTACACAGTTGTCGTTCCAAGGACAAATAAAATAATAGCTTTAAACATTTTGAAGAGAGTTTTTATATGATGTTGGTATGCAAACTTTGGTTTCTAAGAGGTGGGCAGATATATTAGAGGAGGAGACTTCTAACTCAAAATTTGATGTCATGATGATCTGGTCCAATTATCCTGAGACTTGGTAGATCACCTAAAAATATTTTTATAGTTGTTGACAAACTCACTGAAATAACTTCTCATGGTTCTACTAGGGTTAAGATTATGTATAGTGATGCTGGTTTGGAAGTCCAAGGGTATCATAGTTTGACTTAATTGCTGCTAATTCTTACCTTGTGAGTCTACACCCGAATATTGGATAGATGTATGTTACTTAGGCTCTTTCATATAAGTTTGAGTAGAAATGTAAGTTAGTTTTTTAAGTATTGGGTTGATCGGTTTAGTGATTTGGATGAGTTGGAAGGATATGTTTAAACTTTTAGGAAACTTGGAAAGCTGAGGAAAGATGTTTCCAAGACTGCTAAAATACCTATTAGAATAAGCACTAAAAAAATGATAGAAGGGTGTGTGTTCAGTTTTTTTTTTTTTCTTTTTCAACATAAGAATAAACCTCTGACTCTTGTGTTAGTTTTTCTTAGTTTTGTTCTTTTACTTCTTTCTCGTAGATTGATTTTGTAGTTAACCTTTTTTTTTTTTTTTTCGTTTCAAATAAATTTAATGTTATAACTCTTTCTCTAACACAAACTTTATAAAAAAAAAAGCTTAAGATTTCTAAAATTTTTATAAAATTCTCCTGCCAAACAAACATCCATGAACGATATATATCTCTTCTTTAAATAATATTGTTAACATCAATCACATTAAAAAAAACACTTCCAACATCAATTATAACTTCAGTTAAATCCGTGCTTTAGAGGTGAATGATCTATTATTGAGACCATATACATGGATGTGATGTCAAGTTACTACCAACTAAAAGATAACAATAATTATTAAATGAATCCAAGCACAATAATTGAATAAAATTATGACTTCATCGATCCAAGAATTTTATAGGATTTGTCTACTATGAGTTGAATTTATATTTTATTTAATTAAATCTCATTTAACAAGTCATTGATCATCTTAAATTGTATTTAATCAATTAAAATCATTTAATTTATTTATCTACAAGAATTAATAGCTCTAGACGTGTGATCCAGTAACTTCTCATTACACTAATAATGCTAAACGCTATAAATAGTAATTGACATCTAATAATGCATTACTACTACTTAGTCCATAGAAAATTTGCTTTCTATTAGCTAAATTTGATCACTTGATTCTTCAATATCCAAGAACAAACGTCCCAATATTATATATTAGTATTGAAAAACCAAAAAAACGTAACTATCAAAGTATGTAGGGACGAATCATATTTGCATCACTCACGTCCTTCAACGTGAATTGTTGTAGGTCCAATTCTTACCTTTGTGATCACTCCCTTGAGTGTAGCGTTTTGCGTAACTCCACATGCAGGAAACATTTATAGTAATTATGAGATCATGAACATAGCTTCTTAGCAGGTCAGTCCAGTATAAATATTATTTCTAATATTTATATTTGTGTGTTAGTTTCACATCTCATATCCATGACTTCTTATAATTTGTGAGAAGCAAACACATGTGAATATATTATATGAACTTGTCTCCTTTTAATGGAAAACTCTTGATAATATGTGTTTGAGTACGAAAAATTAGATTTTTTAAAAATTATATTGGGACAGACTTGCTTATTTTTTATATATTTGTTTATATATTTGTTATTCTTTTCATATTTGTTTTTATACTCGTCTCCACTTTAAATTATTAAAATACCCATAATTTATTAGATAACATAAAATAACTTACTTTTCTTTAATCCTTACTTTGATTTCATTTGGAAAAGTCTTCCTTATTTATTTTATTATACAACTTTTAATTCTCTCTTGACTATTCAACTTGTTTAATATTTAGAAAATTCACTCAAATTTCAAATGTATTTTTTTTATAATCTTGATTACTCATTTTTTCCATTGTGTGGCTTATTGCATTTCAACAACTACAAACCTCAATTTTATTGAACTAAATAGTTTCTAGGGCACTCCTTTGATTACTCTATTCTTTTCAATATTTTTATTTATTGTTTATTTTTTTCGCATGAGAATGTTTTATTCTCGATTTCAAGTGTCCAATCGCACAAACCCTTTGATACTATGTTTTGATATTTATGTAATTATTATTTCTTTCTTAATATATAATATTGAAGAAAAGAAAAAGTGTGTCCTTTTGACATTGTATTATTGATAACATCATATTAATACTTGGAACAACAAGGAGGCAGATACATATACATACACTAAGTAGAATACAATCATTATCTAATATATACCTAATATGATAAAGATGAGGATCATGATAAGACAAAAATTTCATAGGTGTTGAGTATATAGATAATGATGAATTTTTACTTTAGAAATAGGGATGGAGATAATCAAACCAACACCCACCTCACCTTATTATCATTCCTATATATGATCATCTATTAAGCACACAATAATTTTAGTGTATAATATTGTTAGATAAGAAAATGGTTAGACAAGTTGATTTGATTAATAATAAAAAAAATAAATATATTTTAAGGAATTAAATAAAGCATCATTTAAAGTTTGAACAATAGGATATATTATCATCTATTTTCTATGTCAAAAACACAATTATAACACTTCAACATACAACATAAACAACACACAAGAAAGTTAATTGAAATCAATAATTGTACAACACTCAATAATCCTTCAAAACATTATATCAATAAGTGTATTTAACTTAATCAATTCAATATTATTCATTAGTTAGTAGTGCTAGAAAGTAACATCTATAATGGTATGGCTGGCTAGAGTGACCACAAATCCCAAATGACAATTTAGATCCTCATATGGTGGCTTCTAAAAACCTTCATAGATTCATCTTTACGTGATGTATTCATCTACATGATTATGGTCATTAGTAAAACTTAGAATCTCACTAAGCTTAAAGTAACTCAATATTTAAATTATATTAACAAACATAATTTTACCTCTCGATGATAGCTAATTCATATAAATCACACATGTGTGATTCAACATTAATCACTTACACGTGATTTTTCATAAAATCTCATTTTCAATATCCATATATATATATATATATATATATATATATATATATCAGTAGCTCATATCAAACATCACGAACATTTTTAAACCCAAGAATATCTTTAAACTTATAATTACTAATTTTTCAAATTAAGTATGAAAAACTTAATAATAAGATAATATCATATTTATGCATATATTTGTGAAGCTTTATATAAATATAAAAACTTCTAAATATTTTTGTACCTTTTGTAATAAGTGTGTATCTCCGATAAATAATTTAAACTAAACACTAAATCTCATATCCTTCTTTCAAATAACTTTTATTTCAATCAAATTATTTATGCTTCTTTATAATTGAATGAATATAAAGTTTGAAGGTATTATTGTAAATATAAAATTTGAGAAGATTATTGTGTAATCAATATTTAAGATAATTTATTAGAAAAACAGGTAGAGAATATTTGAATAGATGTTAGAATTCACTGAAAAACAATATTAAAATCATATTAGTGAAATCTGTAGATCCAAGAACTAGACATGGTCTCAATAATTAAGACACGTTATTATAAATTTTTATTTTCTCTATAAAAGAAAAGGAATTTAAATATAAAAGTTTTTAAAAATACAATTTAACCTCTTTTTTTTCACTAACAACAATAATCTTGGCTAATCATAATATTGAGCTACAAACATATTTTCAAAATATGTTAAAGAGCATCTCACCTATTCCTAGGGTGTTAGTTACTGTACCTTGTAACAAACTATATAATAATTAAAATTTCTTATATATAAAATATATATACTAAAATGATGATGTGCGTGTTCTAAAATATATTGGCTAATAATAGGATTCACTCTAAAAATAGATAATCAATGTTCATTGAAATGGATCGGTCTAACTCAATTGGGCTAGTCCATCAAGATCAATTCATCGTAGAGATAGGAAAAATCAATTAAATGATCCATTAAAACTTTACTAGGTGAGCCTAATTATTCATAGGTTGTAGGGTAGACAAATTGGTTCATGAGTCATTCACTTTTTTAAGCATAAAAAAATTAAAATTTATCAAAACAGTTATCTTTCATATAAAAGGGTACTGAGTTATTTTTTAATTACTATGAACTAAAATAATAAAAAAAATTATAGGCTGTTATTTATATTTTAATTTAGTACAATACAATACATAATAATAGAAATAAAATAAGTACATTAGTTGTAACAATAAACAATAAATAAGTGGTACAAAGAAAAAGCAACACACAAATAAACACAACACTTCAATTATTAAAACAACTCACAATAATAGGTCCGGCTATTATGTCATAAATGAAAAGTTTTTCAAACAATAAAGATAGTCTTAACTCAGTTTTATTAAACTTAAAGTTGATTTGTTACCCCCCTCGTTTTATTTAAAGCATTTAAGTTTATTATGGAAATAATAATTTTTAAGTGCTATTTATCTTTTTCTTGTATAATATATTTATTTTATTTTTTTAGTTTTATTAAATATATAGTGATATTATTTTATCTTTTATGTAAATATTTTATTTCTTTTTTATTCTCATTGTTGTGAAGATAATTATTTATAGAGAAAATAATTGAAGAATACATGTCTTTTTAATATTTTTTTAGTTATTTGGTATTGTTGTTTTTAATTCATAAATGAGTGTGTTTACAACTAAATTTTTCATGTTAATTTGATAATAAATTTTCGAATTAAATACTGTTTATCAAAATTACTATTTGGGTTTTAAACATAAAAATAACTATTGTGCATTTTATCACTTATTTGTATGCCAATTTTTTATTATAAATCCATGAAGTTTATTATTTTGAAATGAAACTATTAATTAATATCTTATTTTTTTAAGATAAACTTTACAACAAAATTCACTTTTTAAATATATTTTTATTAGCATTTTGATACATTATAACTAATATATTTAAAATATACACTGGTTTCTAATAAATCATTTTGATAAAATATACTTTAGTTTTCTATTATATAAAAGAATGAGTAAACATCTTACTAATAAGACAAAATAGTAAAATAAACAAAAGCAAAACTCCATTATGAAAAAAGCCAAATTTAAACCGTTTTCAAACGGGGGATAAAAAAAACATATAGTTTTGTTTCCATAGCTTTGTTTTCATAAAACAATAATACTCTTACAAGATCAGAACTTAGAAAATAAATAATTCAAACTCTAAATTTTCTACAACAAAACTTGAACATGAATAAAGTCAAACATAAAACCCAAAAACTAACTATGAGAAGTATCAACCTTTTGCTTCATATCATTAAACAGGAAACTAAATTTAAAAGGCAACATTTCCAACTTTGAAGGGTTGATAACTTCACTTAAAAAACATAACTTTGAACAGTTGAGATTAATGCAACAACTTCCACTGATGTAACTGCCCAAAGGGCAAAAGCCAATACTACGTTTAAACTTAAACGTGAAAATTTGAAAAAAGAAAGTCTTTTTAACGGGCAACACCCCAAAGGGTCCCACCCCAAATGTTTGGAGGTTCAAACTTAGGACATTATAGTAATAATAATTTGAAATTTGTCAAATTTTCTCTCTCTGAGAACAACTTTGAACTCTGACAGCTCTGAACTGTCCCATGGTGTTGGCATTGGCAACTCTTTCACTTCACACACACACCTTACTTTCTTCTTTCTTCATTCCTACCACCACACTTCAACAAGCCTTTTAAAAGTGAGAGAGAAACATAGAGATAGCAAAAATAAAAAATAAAGCAAAGCGTTAGATTAAATAGGTACTGCACTATTGCATGACATAGATGCATTAGTACATTGAATAAAACTTTCTCTTTCTCTCTTCTTCTCATTCAGTGCTTCTTCATTTCCCATAAAACAGAAGTTGAAGACATGTCCGGCCACTGGGGGATTCTTGTTTCAGATCCATGGCTTCAGAACCAGTTCACACAAGTTGAACTTCGCAGCTTAAAATCGCATGTAAGTTCATCTTGTCAAAGTTTTTGATGTTGCAGAGAATTGTAGACAAATATGGAAGCTATATAAGTACCCCAGAAGCCTTAAAGTCGTGGCCAAAATCGTGTTCACTAATTGTGTTTTAAAATCTTGATCTTGGTTGAAATCCCATTGTGGGGTGTGCAAGAAAATATTTGAATCTCGTGTTTTTGTTGGAAATATTGGATTTTTTTATGTTGTTGTGTAGATTGGGCTTCTGGGTCATCTGATGATCAGAGTGTGTGTTTGTGTAGTTCATGAGCATGAGGAGGGAGAGTGGGAGGCTTGTGATTGCGGATTTGGCTTCCAAGATGTCGAGGTTGAAGGTGGTGGGAGAGAATCTGAATGAGGAAGAGAGAGCTTCTTGTGTGAAGGATTTGTATCAAGACACTGAGGAGGAGGTTGATTTTGAATTGTTTCTTAAGGTGAGTTTTATTTTGTCATTTTGATTTGTTAATCATCTTTTGAGGTGATGGATCTTGTGGCTTCTTTTTGAATTCTGTATCTGCACTATTCATCCCTCTATTCCCTTTCATTTTTTATCTGATCCACTTGCTGTTTTCGTTGTTTCCAACCTCAAATCTATTCAATATCATTGAAATGGTAAAAAGAAAGAAAATTACTTTGAACTAATGTTTCTAGTTGCGTTAGGACCCTGATGATAATAGAAGACCAGCTTATTCATTCTTTTCTTAAGTACAATAAAAAATAATGAAGTAAAATAATAAAATGAAGATTACATATAAAAGTATGTATGGTTTCGATTTTCCTTGTTTGAATCCTTCATTTCTAGCATGTTTGTTTGACAATCCAAACACCAATTGCAAGAATAAAAAGGAAAATCTTCCTCAACACACTTTGGTATTGATATAAATCTAATCCAAAGGCACTTTCATTTCTATTAATATTTTTCACCAATTTTCGTTTTTTCTTCCTTCCTTTTTCAGAGATAATTTGCATTACAGTTTCCAATTTTACTGGCTGCATTTTATGCAAATGTGTAGCCTAGCTATATTGTGGAGTACTTAAATTGATTGAGTTTAGAACTGGTTCATCTCATATAGAGTAGAAAAACATTAAAAGACTACCACTGGAACAATTTCAGTTAATGTGGTGAATTCAAATTTTGATCCAAGAGATTCCCTGGAATAATGATGTGATGATGACAGGTCTACTTGAAACTCCAAACTTTTGCAAATTCTAGAACTGGAAGCAGTCCAAAGAACTCCTCAGCGTTTCTCAAGGCAGCTACAACAACATTGCTTCACACCATTAGTGAATCTGAGAAAGCATCATATGTAGCACATATAAATCACTATCTTGCAAAGGATGAGTTCCTTAAGAAATATCTTCCTATTGACCCTTCAACCAATGAGCTCTTTGAAATTGCAAAAGATGGTGTTCTTCTTTGGTACTTTACAGATTCTCTCACTTACTTTACTAGTTTAAATGTTCATGGAAATTTTGTTTTTAAAGAGTTACATGTTGTTGCAGCAAGCTTATCAATGTGGCAGTTCCAGGGACCATTGATGAACGGGCGATCAACACAAAAAGAATACTCAATCCATGGGAAAGGAATGAAAATCACACACTTTGTCTCAACTCTGCTAAAGCAATTGGATGTACAGTTGTCAACATTGGCACTCAGGACTTCATTGAAGGAAGGGTATGTTTGTGTGCCTTTTAGTTTTTCACCCTTCAAAGGAGCGTTATTGTGGCTGTGTACAATGCAGAACCACAAAATTTAAGTTTAGATTTCATTAACAAATGAAAGCCTTTGGTTGGAAATTTGAAATAGGTTTTCTTTTTATATTTTGGAACCAATTTCTTTATTCAGAAAGTTATAAAAAATATTTTTCTTTCTAAAGTTTATTTGTGTTCATATTGAAATTTGACGAAATCTGAACAGATTTATTAGATTTTCTAACAAATATTTTCTAGAAAAAAGTAATTATCAAAACAAGTTTTCACTTATTTTGATGATTCCAAACACAGGCAATGTTTCTTTATGATATACTACACTTTTTTACAGTCAAAGTCTATTTTTTTTAGTGTTACACACAAAAAAGGACATCATGATGATTAATACTAAAACTATTTTGTTATATTGGACTCAGAAAGTTTCTGCATTATTAGATTTAATCTCATTTGACATACACCTTCTTTACTAGCTAGCATAATCTATGTTTGCCTTAGATTCACACCAGCTGTAGATTCATGTTCTGCTGGTCTATATGAAATGAAGTTTTCTTGAATCAAAGAGCTTAAAATTTCTTTTAGGAGACTCATGTGTCTAACCTAGACCCATAGGAAAGTTAGGAACCTAACAACCTATGTTGAACTGGTAGATAATAATGATCAATTGTGTGAGATTTTTGCCAATTGAAAAACATGATGCATGTGAAAAGAATAGGGTCAAGATTTATCTGTTTGATAAGTGAGTTTATCAAGATTTTTTTAACTTTTTGCCATATTTTTGGATTAGTATTTGATCATAGTAGTGAGTTTCACAGTGAAGTGGTGTCTAATTATCTTTCTGTTCACATTTCAGCGTCATCTGGTGCTTGGGGTGATTTCTCAGATTATTAAGGTGAACAATCGTTGATTGTACATAATTTTATGATCTCATTTGGTTTGTGTATGTAAAACATTTGCATTCTAATTAAGAAAGCATTCAGGAATTTTGTTATTTAGTTATGCATTCTAATTTTTTATTAGTGAAATATTGGTGACTGCATAATGCATGTTACATTTTGTGGTGCCTGCTTTTGACATTCCTAATGGTGGTGATAAATTAGATTCAATTATTGGCGGACCTTGATCTGAAGAAAACTCCTCAGCTTCTTGAGTTGCTTGATGATAGTAAGGTAACTACTTTCTTTCATTATCTTCTCATATTTTCATTATTTATTGTATATGTTGCCTTCATATTTTTCAAATCAACAGGATATGGAAGAGTTGATGAATCTACCACCAGAAAAGATCTTGTTAAGGTGGATGAATTTCCATTTGAAGAAAGCAGGGTACAAGAAGATTGTCACTAACTTCTCCTCTGATGTGAAGGTATCTGAGTTTTTCTTATTTTGTTGAAAAATACTTGTTCTTGTACTCTATCTTTTACTTTCGAAAATTAGCAGAACTGTTCATTCAGTACTATCTCAATGCAAAAGTTGTGTAAATATCTGCTTATTGAACTTCTATGGTTCTGACCTTGTAGGATGCTGAGGCTTATGCACACCTTCTAAATGTTCTTGCACCTGAATACACCAATCCCTCCACATTGGCAGTTAAAAATCCCTTTGAGAGAGCAAAGTTAGTTCTAGAACATGCTGATAAGATGGGTTGCAAGAGATACTTAACTGCAAGAGACATTGTGGAAGGATCTCCAAATCTTAATCTTGCCTTTGTTGCACATATTTTCCAGCACAGGTGAGTGACAATAACCATCCTCTTCAAAAACCATATATTGTTATACATTTTAAGCATTTCATTTTTGGGTTGTTGGTGGATAAGGCTAAAAGAAATGGAACTTAATTCCTGGCTTTCATTGACTATTTGCTTTTAAAAGTGGTTTTTTGTTATTGACTGATGTCTATTATTCTATCACTGTATACTGAATAGAATTATGTGTATGTTTGGATTAAAGTTAGCAAACTTAGTTTCGGATTAGTTTCCATTTTGCTAATTGAGTTTGCAGAAAGGAACCTTTGTCTTGCTTTGATGGAAACTTGGTTAAAGAAATTAATTAAGGTCGTATTGAATAAGCTCTTAAAAAATAAGCACTTATTGAAATAAGCCAAACATGTGCAATAAGTAACTATACTTGAGATCTTATTGAAATAAGCTAAAAACAACAAATGCATGCATATATCATATTTTCTCCCTAACACTTACACAAGTGTCTGGCATAAGATAAGTCCAAATAAGTTGTAAACTTTTAGAATGTAGATAATGATTGCTTGTTTATTTTTCTCAAAAGATCACTTACTAAAGATTCCACAGCTCATATTCTTGTCCATAGTGTAGTAACTGTTTGTCATTGTGGTAATCCTTATTCATCTGTTTCTCTTATTTTCATATCCACTTTCTACACCTTACAAGGTTCAATAGTATACACAAATTTTCTTTTTAGTTTTTGAGAAATGTGTGTTAGCTTAACTCAATTTCTCTCTTGTAGAAATGGACTTTCAGCTCAGACAAAACAGCAGATGTCTCTCCTTGAAACATTTCCAGATGATACTCAAGACTCTAGAGAAGAAAGAGCATTTCGCCTTTGGATGAATAGCCTTGGAAATTCAACATATATCAACAATGTCTTTGAGGATCTTCGAAACGGGTGAAATACCTTTTGCATTTTTACATGTTCTCTTGTTTATGTTATATTATATGCTTGAACTGGTTTTGTTAAAATCTCTTGTATAGATTTGAAACTACTAGTAAAATACAATCCATGGAATATTTTTTACTTCATTAAAATTTTCATTCACTAAACAGTTCACATATTAGTTAATCAGTGTAATTTCTTTTTTGTTGAAATTATTCCGGCATGCAGAAAACAGTGTCATGCTTCTTGTTTTCAATCTACAAAAGATATTCCAAAAAGGAAAAAGTATATGGATACTCATATATTTCCTTCAGCATGTCTCCAAAAAGTATTCAATCCTTGTTATTCAATTTTTTAACTTTTTCCGAGATATTTCTCATACTTCTTGAATACTTCTGGATAGGTATAGGAAAAGTATCCAATTTTTTTCATTTTTCATTTTTAATTGTTCTTTCTCATGATGTGAGAAGAATTGAATTACATACTCTGTTCATTCTTTGAAGAGAAACAAAATGGATACAAAAAAAGGTGATGAATGTTGGGTTTGTGTGCATTCCAATCTTCAACTTTTGTCTAAAAAAGATGAAAGGTATAAATAACAGAATAAAAGAAGAGACAAGGTAGTGGAACATTAATGAAATTATTGGCTATTGGCTACTATAACGGTTGCACTTATTGGCTATTATAAAAAGTCAATACTTGTTTTGATCTTGTATTGGTACAATTAGCCAAGAATTCATTTGCAATTTTTCTTTTGAACTTTAACTATCTCCATTGAGTTGGAATAATGTTATTTCCTTGCAGGTGGGTTCTTCTTGAGACTCTTGACAAGGTGTCACCAGGGATTGTTAATTGGAAGATTGCCAACAAGCCTCCAATTAAGATGCCATTTAGAAAAGTAGAGAACTGCAACCAAGTTGTGAAAATAGGGAAACAGATCAAATTTTCACTGGTAAATGTTGCTGGAAACGACATTGTGCAGGGAAATAAAAAGTTAATACTAGGTAGGTTCATTTCCAAGTTATGAGTTCTTACCTACATGCATACCTTGTAGTAAAGCAATTAATCAATTGAGCATTACTCTATTCAATTCAATGATCACACATAGAATCACACATAGAATCTAAATCAAACTCTACTTGGTGTTATTTTAAGCTTATTTGTGGCAATTGATGCGATACAACATCCTACAACTTCTCAAGAACTTGAGATTTCACTCACGTGGGAAGGAGATAACTGATGCTGATATTTTGGAATGGGCCAACAGCAAGGTTAGCAGCTCCGGAAGTCAAAGCCGCATGGACAGTTTTAAGGTATTGAAGTGCTTTCACTTAAGCATTTTATGGCCACATTTTATCTGTTGATAATGTTAATTTTGATTTTCATGTGGAAAGGTTGAAAAATGTATTTACTGATCCATGCAATAACTACCTACCCTTTTCTCATTCTGCTACATTGATCAAACAACATAATGGTAGGATCTGTTTGGATAAACTTCTCTATAAGTACTTCTATGAGATGCAAATAAAAAGAAAATAATGAAATAGGTTTCTCCATAAGCTAGTTTAGCTTATGTATAAATAAACATGGAAATTTTGGGAACTTTAACTGGGGCTGCACAATGATCAATATGTAGCCAGAATATACTATCAAGACATTTTGTTAATGTTGAATGTGAAGTTTTGAATTTGATGCTGGCTTTGTGAAGAAGCTTTTGGTACCAAAAAAGACCTTGAGAATACTGGGATTGGTAAATTGCCAAAAACAGATTTGTTTAGCAAATTGCAATAAAACAAAAATTGCTTAAGCTTGTGATTTTATCTGTGTTTTGTGGCGAACATTGAAATACTGCTTTAGATATTGTTATTTCTTGTAAAGAATCTGAACTTTCCACGAACAGTTTTTTAACCTTCACAATACTGTGACCTAATCTCTCAGATTAATGTAACTTGCATAATTTTGAAATCACATGATAGCCTTGCCAAGTGTTCAAAATAATTTTGTTTAACTATTATATTTCCTTTGTGGTAAATATTCTAGCAGCTATATTGCATTTTTCATTTTTTTCTTGTGGCATGTGTTTAAATGATTACAGAATAAGATCATTAACTAATTATTAAAATTTCAAATTTCAGGATAAAAGTTTATCAGATGGGATATTTTTCCTTGAGCTTCTAAGTTCAGTGCAGCACAGAGCAGTAAATTGGGGTCTTGTAACAAAAGGAGTAACCGGTATGTTATGTTTTCTCTTTACTTTTTCAATATTATGCTTATGCTTCATTTATTGGCACAATAATAACCCCTTTTGCTTGCTTTGGATGTTTTTCTATTGACATTCTTAAAGCAATATTATTGTTGGCTTCATATCATGTGAAATTGGTGGTATAAGTTTTTATGAGAGGCATTGGATGCGTTTGAAATATGAAAGAAAAAACTTCCATTATTCACCTTTTCTTGCAAATTATCATTTGGCTCAAGTTTACTTCGATCATTCTTGCAAACTATCATTTGCTAAGTTCATTTATAAAAGTAATATTGGGGAGAGTCGGTATTTAACTAGTGATTTGGATTTGATGAGTTAAAAGGCAACCTGTATAAGAGATTCGATGTCACGTTCAATCAAAACTCCACGTTCCTTACACATATAACAAACTTTTAGAAGAGTTACAATTAAACATAGTCATATATCTATATGAAATTAAAACATACGTAAGCTTTTACCGCATTTTTTATCATTCCTTTCCTTTGATTGAAAATGTGGTTTCACAAGTTAGAGCCAAAGTTCCTGAAATCAAATTTCAGATTAGAGCCAAAGTTCCTGAAATCAAATTTCAGACTATGTGGTTCAATTAAAAAAGGGTATCCATACAAGCTTGAATCATTTATTGTGATTGAGTATCATGCATCCACTTTTGAAAATTTTGATAGGAAGATAGAATAATATCCTTTGGTAATGTGCAAGATATCTTATGTTCTTGACTTGATGTATGTTAAACATGGAATTGCCTTAAGCTGAAGTTATCTCATGTCTGCCACGAGGAATGAACTTAAAGTGTCTTCACTTTCAATAACAATATTGTTGTTTGGGCCATTTGGAAATCCTTGTCTTTCTTTTATCTTGGTTTCCATTCCTATAACTTTTATATTACATGGTTCATGCAGATCAAGAGAAAAAGATGAATGCAACGTACATTATCAGTATTGCAAGAAAGCTTGGATGTTCCATATTCCTGCTTCCTGAAGACATAACCGAGGTAGTTTAGATCAATCCTAATGTTGTGCTTTTCTTACATTCAGCAAAATTATTATTATTTATTATTATTATTATTATCAGTGCACTTTCAGGGAATTTCTTTAAAAATAGTAAATAACATTTTTAACTAGTTTTGACTGTTTTATTTAGTCTAATTTTAATGCAGTTTATGTGTAAAGAATTTCTTACACTGTCAACAACAGATCAGAAATAATCTTAGATGAGTTTTAATGTATGAAAGTAAATAATATAATCGAATTTTACGCATAATATCATCCAACACAACTATGTAAGATAAATTTGTTGACATTCAGAATAACTATCTCAAAATTCATACCAATGATGATTTCTGAAGAGAATCTAATTCCTTTTACATTGTACAAGAATTTATTTGAATGTATGTATGTAAAGCTCTTTTGCTTTGTAATCCGATCACAGTTCTCACTTATGATAATACTGTTGACTTTTATAATAATTACTATAGAAGTCACTTAGATTTTTTAGTAATTTTTTTTAAGTGATAGTATGAGAAAAACCTTTACATCATCAATATATTCTAATTAAATATTAGTATTGCTTTCTTTATGACAATGGTGGTATATAATTTTCAGGTGAATCAAAAAATGATCCTGACACTAACAGCTAGTATAATGTCTTGGTGCCTAAAGCATCCTCATGAGGAAAGAACTGTGGGAACTTCAGATAATGAGAGTGGGAGTCAATTGGAGACCACATCAAATTCAACAGTGGATGACTCTGCATCTGATTCATCAGTAGATGAAAATGGGAACATGTAAATATATATACATATGTTTTGAGTGAGCCGTTTTTTTATATATAATATATATTTGAACCACTTATTTTAGTTGATCAAAAGATCAATGTATGACACTAGGTAATTTAATGGTTTCAAAGCAAATTTTGTTCAATCAACTCTGTAAATAGTGTTTCTTTATTGCAAGTTTCGGACGTCGGTTTTCTAATTCCACTTACGGAAGGGAAAGAAAAAAGTACTGGCCATATATTAAACCGAAATAAACTAGTACATATTTTCTGAATTATGCATGTTTATAAGTAAATGCGTGAAACATATTCTTTAATATTTTCTATTAGATAAATTTTTATACTAATTAAAATTTATTGAACAAAAAAACTATAAAAACTTACTGCTTATCTTGGTTTATAATTTTTTTATTTCATAATTTCAATAAATTTCAGCTATTATAAAATAGATTTGAAAGAGTGTTTTTAACCGTTGGAACTTTAACATCTTCTGTAACCTCAGTAAAAGATTTGGATTGCATCTGTCAAACGTTACTCAAAATGTTGGGACAATTGCAGGTAAGCATTCAATTGGGACACAACCTATATATAGACGTAGCAACAAATGTCTTAAAACTCGTACAGACATTTGCCCCGCTCTCATGTTCATTCATGCTCAAAGAAAGAGACCAAAAACCTGACTTCATAAGGTTGAAGTCAATGTCAATTTTTGCTTTGGCTTAGATTTGTTTTGTCCTGTAATGGGACTACAATAGTAAATAAGGTATACAAGAGACTGAAAAACAGTATATTTTTAATGTTGTGTTATTACAGAGATTGTAATTTAAACTACTAATTCAAATCAGAACAAAATATTACTAATAAATTCGTCATACTATTTAAAATACTCTCGAAACCCTAACATGTTAATGTTGTCCATTATTTAGCTTCTTTTGAGGTTCTTGTAATTATTTTAAAAAATAGTTATAGTAATTGTCACAATATTTTCCCCATTGCTCTCCGAATATTGTAACTTTGCATTAATTAATATAGTCTCTTCTTTCTTAGTTAAGCAGCAGCTTAATTATATGTATAAAAGCCTAATATAGACTCTGATATGAACTTCAAAAGAATAAAATATATATATATATATATATATATAACTTGCAAACTGATTAATAATTTACAATATTTTACTAAATCAAAGTGACTCTTATTTAACATTTACAAAACATGTAACAAAAACTTCTTTATCTCCTAATTTATAGCATTATCAAGTCCTCTACATTGTAAAATAAAAAATCTCTTCATCTTCTAATTTATAGTATCAATAAGAATAAATTTATTCTTATCGCTCTTTACCTCTTCCGTTTTTACATTTACATATTTCTTCATTTTTGTGTATTAAAGGTAATTCTCAACTCTGTTCTTACAAAGTCTTTCTAACAAACAAATTAATAATTACCATAGGATATTTACCATTACAGGTACAATTAAAAGTAAGTGTTGGAATAGTCAAATCTGAACAAAAGCACAAGTAGAGTGTATCTAAATGTCGTTGTCTTTGGCGGCCAAATCATTAATTACCAAGTAAATTGGGCAAAAACGTAGAGAACACTCGAAAAATAAAGGATTCTTTTTCTCAAATATCGTACAAACACAACTATCGGCCTCAGTGAGTGTCAACAACACCTATACTTGAAAATCACATTACCTTGTGCATAATTGCTATCTTACATACTGCAAGTTAAGGCCATTCATAAACCGTTTCGTTCATTTTTAACACCAAGAATCCATTGTGCAAGATGAGCCAGATATGGTTCTGCCTGGGAGTTATTGCTCAAGATTGATCCAAGACTCTGAAGCTCGGTGTTAAACTCTTTCTCAAATTTGCTGCAATTATTTATTTTGGTCAGAACGTTAATATGACATGAAATAATTAGTATAAAATAAAATAAAATAAGCAACAGGTTTGCCAAATATATTGCTTTTGGGGCTTACAGAACAGAATCAGTGACTGCCACGTTTCTGGTGGCTGACTTCAAGACCTGACCTGACTTCCTTTTGGCTTTATTCAAACCAGCTGAATCAATAGGTTCCTCTGAGTTACCTAAATCAACAGAAGATGATATAAGCCACTGGGTTGCTGCTGAATATTGCAGGCACATGGATTTAAGCCTCTCCACCTTCTGCAATTGAGAAACATCAATTATGAAGTCATGAACCACTCCGATTAACAAATAAAACATGAATAAAATAAGCAAGAAAATGTATTTCCTATCGAATTTATGAACCTTCACATTTCATATAAACAGTAAACTTTTTATCATATAAACAGTAAATGTGTATTATAAACGTATCACCCGGTCAATAGCAAACAAAAAGTTTCATGTTAATTCACACCCATCATTTGCATCTACCTTCCCAGACATGCTTCTTGTAGTATATGGAGCTCTAAATATAGTTTCTATTTTCGTATAAAACACCAAAAAGGATGGGTAAGAAATTTTAGCATTTTGGTAAACAATGTATCCTAGAATTTCAAAATTGTAGCGTTACAAGAATACCAACATATCGATACAAACCCCTTTTGAGTTCGTTCTTATCAAAAATTAAAACTATCCCTTTTTTTACATCTTGGTTTTTGTGCAACTTGTGTTTAATTCAAGAAATAAAAACTTAAGGTTTCATAACCTGATTCAGACAATGAGCTGAAAAGCTTGTTCGGTGAGAGGTTGAACCAGTTTAGTCATCATTGAAGCATATGCCATTATATTGATATTTTTTCTCCAACTAAAGCAAAATTTTACATTAGTATCCACGACATTTTCTACAATTTATGAGCTAACCAAGTCTAGTTTTTCGCATTACCTACTTCAAACTTCAAAAACAAATGTTGCAAAATAAAAGGAGTTATGCATATGCACAAGTTGGTTGGTTTCGTCTCTCCTATCAATTTTTTATCTTCATAACTTATTTGAGGCTTCCGCCAATCAAAATATATTTCGGTCATGCTGTTGCTTTTTCATGTTAGGCAAAATGAGTTTAGTTGACTATGCTTTTGGTTATACATGCTAATTAAACAGAATTTTAGTTGATCTAGGCCCATCTTCTCATGTTGGCCATCAAAATATGAAAGTGGCTATGCTATTAGTATATGCATGTATTTTTCTATTATGAAGCTTTTAGCAAGATATTTCTTCCAGCGGAAAAGTGATAATTACATTGTAGTACCCAAAAACAATAATTGCATAACCGTTAGAGTGAAAACAGAAACTTAGGTAATAGCAGTAAAACAAAAAAAAACAGAAACTAACCTTCAGTAGTTCAGGTAAAAGTAGTAAACATTCTCTCAAACATTTATCAAGGAAAAAATCGTGATGTTGTATAACCTGTCCAGACAGAAAAATGTCAAGAATTAAACATCTACCAACCTACCCAGCTTTGAAAAACAAAAGAGAGACTCGCACATGTTATGCACATAGCAAGTAATTTCTAACTATGTGTAGTAATAGCTTTGCATCAGGTAGTAATCATATCACAAAATTTGGCCACTAGTCGGAGAGATCAAGGCCTTATAAACCGCACCAAAATCCCATAATTCCATCGCGGATCTTAATTCCCGTATTTTGCAAAATGGATCCTAATATTATGCCAAGCTCCACAACCTAGCACGCAACAAGGATGGCCATGCACTAGTCCATTTGACTAGTCCTGGATGAACATAGCAATGCTCCCTCGTTTACAGCTAAGTGATATGGAGAAAACTCTAAGACCAATTGATAAAGGCCTAGAGAACCACACCACAGAAGCTAGCCATTATAATTGAAAAACCCAATGCCTTATAAACCCTAGCCAAAATCGATACTTCTAATATGGAAGTGAATGTTCATACCTCAATTTGATCATAACTATTTCTGTACATGGGCAAGAATGCCCCTTATACTTTCAACTTTAACAAAAACTACAAAAGAATTATGTACATAACATGAGGTATGCATCGGTTTTTAAAATGTAAAACCACAATAACTTACCTCATCTATGCTATTTGCTGATTGAAGTCTGTTATACATCACATGCCAATTTGGTTCAATAACCTAAAAAATACGGTAAATAGTCATAAACCAATAACCCACTTAAATGTCAAGCTAGTCAGTTTAGATACCAAATTGATAACAAGAAAATGCTAAACCTGTACCCAATCCTATATAGGTCAAAAACCAATATTAAAATTAATCTTTTGCGATTTAAATCATAAAATATAATTCGAACACAAAAATATAGATTACAATTTTCAATTTAAAGCACACATACTTGTATTAAACAATGGAAAAAGGGAAGTATCTATCAAGTTGAAAGATCTCCAAAGTTTAATATATTAAGTCAAAGAAAAATAAACCTGCCTCAAATGTCAGATAGTGCAGAAGGCTATTAATAAATTTAAGCATACTACGGCAAAGGAGAGATGATCTGGAGATAGCAGTTCCACGTGTATTGAGAGCACGAACTCCCTACAATATGGAACCGAAATGTTGTCAATGCAAATGAACACGACATACCAAATAACGTAAGGATGCTATAACCTACTTGATGTACTTGCCATGCTCCACACAACTGACGGTCAACATGTTTACAGTGGAAAAGGAAACGAAAAATCAATTGGTACTTTGTGAGGGCTTTACGTGATAATACTATAGACAGTGGCCAGTGCACCTGAAACCAGAACCAAAAGTAGAAACATTAATGATGCAATCGAGAGGAAGACTCTAAGAAGCATATAAAGATGAAAAGACCTTGTAACTTAGTGAAAATGTTTCAAGTCCAGTGATGCTAACGGTTTCCTCCAAATCATTATCACTAGAACTTCTCTGACTAACTTCAAGATCATTAAATGTTCCCAACCTTCTAAGCAAAGAAGATCTTTCCTGAAAGATAAATGTTTGCATCACGTGTGAAAATCTGAAATTTACTGCTCTAAAAGAGTTTCTTACAAACTGAATTAGCTACTTGCCACAACACAGGTTAAGCCTTCGTGAAAAGGATCAGCTACAGCTGCTGTAGTACGCAATGCAAGGTCTAGAAGTGACTAAACAGGAGAGAGCAAAAACAAATAATTAGAATCTAGATCCCTTTCAAAATTAAAATAGGCAATTGAAGGATAATTCATTACTATACCTGCAGCTTCTCAACTGAGACTTCATCAGGCTTCTTTGCTAGTTCATCCCGTGCAATATCCATAAAATGTACTAAGAAATCACCCTGTATTGTAAAACTATGAGTACGATCCAAAACAAAGGGTGTTTCTGAAGTGTACATTATCATTGGGAATTGATTTCTGCGACTCTGAGAGGCATCTATGCAATCACATCTAAACCCCTGAATTAGTCTTTTGGATGAGTCACTTTAGTCCCTGACTTTTAAAGATTCATAAGTAGTCTATGACTTGCAGTCATTTACAAGGGACTAAATTGATCAAAAAATAAAATCTTTAGAGACTAATTTAACTCATACAATAGCATTGCCTATGTAAATAAGTGAAATCAGCTGAACATTTTCGTCAATGAATAAATCATCAAACACCCAAAACCCTGAAAGTTCAAAACAAAGACTTATTTTGCAAAAGCTTTTCTTTCAGCATACAATCACTTACATAGAATACACATGCATATTGGAGAGTTTGATTTGAGAAAATGCTCTATGTTCTCATTTTAATTACCAAAAAAATATTATGTCACAACATATAAATGCATAATTTAACATTAATATAAAAATAGTCGTGTAATAACTTCCTACTTCAGAACTTGGCCTATCATCTGCTCATGCAAGACATGGTTTAATGATCAGTTGGAACCATTGTAACTTTTGCTCAAGCAAATTTTCAAAAATAGACAAATCTTGTAATGCTTTTCCATTGAAATTTTTCCTTCCTTTCTTGTTACTAACATAAAACCTCTATTTATATAGCAATTCCTACAGTAACTATCATGAACATAATCATAAGGTAATCTTCAATATTTGCATAAATCCTTGTGGATATGATAGTCAACCGATAACCTTAGGTACGGTCAAGAGCCAAAAAGAACATGTTTGATTCTTGAATACCCAGCTTAGCTTGTTTCTGATTTCCTAAAATCCAACCTTTTCCATCTGATAGCCCTCTCCTTTTCTTCTACCCAACAAAAATTGTCAAATCATAATGACATTATCCCCATCAAAAGTTTAAATCCATTACTGAATTTTATGACTAATCTCTTGAATCATGATCATAAAGCAAGGATGCAAAATTCTACTGCAATTTCAAAATATTCAAGTGGCATTTTGTTTAGAAAACTCAAGTACAAGCATTGCAACAAACATTACATCTGCATTTAGAACGGAGTTTATCATTCTATTCCGTTCAAACTTATGCCTTCAAAGTAAAAATAGTCAGTTATGCTTAGGGTGCATTCAATTTGCTTTTTCTTTTCATTTTCAATTGATATTTCTTGATAATAATTGCAAAAAATACCACTTTATTTTATATTTTCAAGAATTTGTGACGGAAAATAAGTTAAAACAAAGTGTCATCTTTTGTAATTACTAGTAAAATTATATCAACTAAAAAAATTAATAGCCAGTTTTGTTTTGCCAGCATGGCTAATTATTGTCTCCAAAATAAACAAAGATGATCATGTCATACCTGATCAAGAAGAAGATAGTGTTTGATTGACTTCAGCCTTCCTGTTAGATCATACTAAACACAGAAACACACTTTACTATCACAACTTGGATATTTTAAGAATAACTATTGCAAAAGTATTACAGTGTAAGCTCAGAAACTTATCACCATACACGCACACACACATATATAGTTTGTGTATTAAAACTAACCTTTTCCTTGATGAGATTCAAGAGTTCACTGCTTGCAAAGTTATAAGCAGCCTTAATACATTCAAGATAATGATGATTTGATCCAAAACTCATAAGTTTTGAATTTTCTAATGGAGGGACCTAACATATAAAGTAATTGTATTCAGCAAAGCAATCACTTTTAAAACAATAAAATATTTTTATTACCACCATCTGATCTTAAGTCAAAGAAAACAAAAAATTAATTCTACTGGCAAAGTACAAACACAACAGTGACAAACCTGAACATTGTGTCCACATTCTCTCATGACATTTAAATATTTTCCTGTCGTCAAAATTGTCCCTGCGATATTTGCAAGGAAACTAGGAATTCCATCTTTAAGACTGTAACGTTGTCGCCAATACTTAGCTTCATAATCCTGGGTGAGACTCTCCTATAGAGAATTTTAAACTGAGACTATATGAAAAAACAGGTTTTTATATTTTGGGTAGTTATAAGTGATAAAGATTTTGATCTACCTTCTGAAGAGATTTGTCCTCTGCGATGAAAAATTCACCATAAGGATCATCTATTACACCTTCATAAACCCATCTGCAGCATTGTTCAATTCCCAAATTAACAATAAATTAAATCCTAAATAGAGTCAACTAAAGCTTATTAACCAGAGCAGTCAGTACTATGATAATTTTTTTGTGAAAGTGCTAAATCATTTTTTTACTGCACCAAAGGCCTTCTGTAAACATTCGGGTTGAGTGACGTTCATTTATCAACCAGTCTAGGAAAGAAAAAAAAAAAAAAAGTCTTCATTATATTCAGAAAACAAATTATATATTTAGGGCAATTGACCTGCAGGACAGATAATACTAACAACATTCATTGCAAAAACACTGGGATTTATTGTGGGAAAACAAACTTGAAAGGATTGTTCAGGTATTTTCAGATGCCTCAAAGATCAAAAGTAACAAAGCTAGCTGTATGATTAGCCAAGACGAACAATACATCGCAAAGCAATGTCCCCATAAGTATGATCTGAAACCAACATACGATGAAAATGCTCCCAAAAATTGAACACTAACTTTGATTAGGTATATGGTTTTTCTACATATTAATGATCTGGTCAAGGTTACCTAGATTAACTATTCTTAAATATTATACAAGTCATTTGACCAAATGAGGGGATGGGAAGGAGGATTGGACAATATGGCTAAGGCCTTCTACAAGCATCAAGATTACGTCTAGATGGGGGAATGAGAAGACAAGGAAGGTTCCTTTTTGCACAATAAAGGGAATGGGACGAGAAAGAAAACGATGATCTTCCACTCCTATGCCAAAATATACCTCTAATTTTGGATTATTTTAAACATCCAAACCAAAGAAAAGACAATAATTACTTAACCAACACCCACCTCAATTTTCTACCTTTCTACTTTCTTTCTTCAATATCTTCCATTCTCTAAGATCAATACATGCCCAAAAACTAAAAAGAGATGCAACCATGGATGGTGTGTTTCCATGAAAGTTTGGTGCCAGACTAATTTGATCAATAAAAGGGGAATATATGTCTGAGTATGTGGCTGTAATTAATCAATACAACCATTGACTAATACAAGTTTTACTTGTATCGTTTGAGAAAAATATACAGGTAAAATTATAAATACATTAACAGACTTGATAAATTGAATTAGAGTAAGCAACCTATATATTTGATAGTGAAGGATGAAGAGCAAGGAGAAACCTTTCTAAGATGCTCATGTAAGCACTACTTGCACATTGTGTCATTTTCTCCAGCATCAACCGCACAGCATTGTCCCCAGCCATAGCCTTTGCCTAGATACAATAGAGGCCATAGTAGAGAGAATTTAGAGCTTAAAAAACTTACTCACGAAACTGAATGGTAAGAATTACAAGGGAATTTCGTTACCTGGCTCTGGAGTAAGTTAAGCACAGCAGAACCACAAATGTTGCTCACTGAAGCCTTCTGTATGACAGTGGACAATGCCTGCATTGGCCTCATCATGGGCTGAAAAATATCATTCAAATAACCATTAGAAAGCCTTTGGAAAATATTTGCATGAACTCAAGAGAGACAAATCTGCACCTGACAATAGAACCACAATCCTTGAAGGGAAAGTCTCCCAAGCCGAAATTGGTGTTCAAGCTGAGCGACCATAGCCTGGTAATCCTGTTAAAGATAACCCCATGAAGATAAAAGTATGTTCTTATTACAAATAGTGTATTTCAATCAAAGCAATATGATTTTGCAGAACTGCAACTAAGGAAAGCATCAATACTCTGTTAAAAATTATTGCCTAGTAAAATCAGTTTAGCTTGCACAATCAAGTCATTTCTAAGTTGTCCAATAACAAATCCAGGATAGGCTTTGATAATCTTAGATTTAGAGCTTAAGGATTAACTCAATTGCACAAAAAACTGTCTTATAAAGTAAGGACTACCCAACCCTTACAAAAACTAAATCGGTCATATATTTCTAACCGATGTGGGATTTCAATAGTAAGGTTTTGCCTTGTGCCCTAAGGGTAGGATTCAAATTTAGGAAGCATCCTCACCCCTTGCAGGAATAGGGCTGACTGGCTGAATACACCTTTCCAAACCACACTAGATAGAAGCCTCATGCATTGGTTTCCCTTTTGGTAATTATCTGTTGAATTTCATACTAAAATAATTAAACGTATTCTATTGACACCTCAATCTAAATGTCAGATGAAAATACTAAGGCCTTGTACAAATAGAAAGCACAATACAAGAAACATTCAAAACATATGATCCCAACAATTGGTTATTTCCAGCTACAAAAGTGAATACACGTATATAAAGAAACAATCAACCATTTCATGCAGAATGTAAGACCAACTGACTCACTATTCAGGAAAACCTACGAGAAGAAGTGCCCTCAGTGCAGCAGAAAAGGCATGATTAACCAGGCCACTCTGGAACTGGGACCTTGACTCAACAAACTGGTCAATCAACAGAAAACTCTTGCAAAGAGGGAATATTCGTTTTGCCAATTCCTGCAATACACAAACTGTCTCAGAAATAGTTACATGAAGTTCATCATCAATATTGTTCATAATCTAAAGTTACACTGTTACAGAATAGTTCTATTACACGTTCCACTTACTTTAGCTTCCCACTTTATGTCTTCATTGCATCCACAATTTGGGGGGCCAATTACAATTGCAGGTCAAATTTTTAAATGATGGTGAAAACTTAAAATTATAATTGCTAGAAAAAAAAATAGATATCTTTTTATATGAACTTATGCCAAAAATCAAGACATAATTTCAGTAAAAGAAATGCATTATTAGACTTATAAGATAGATGCTTCACATTCCGTAACAAGAGTCTAAGGCATTAAAATAATAACATTTACAAGTTAGAAATATTGAAAGAAAACTCTAGTGAAACAGTACGTTAAGATACACTGTACATATTGAACACCCTATAAAGTTGAGTAAAGAGCACTTCCAATTTGGCTCGGATAGTTTGCAACTCAAAAATGTGGAGGTTTAACACCTAATGTTAAAATTGCAACTCAAATATGGCTACAAAAATTATGATAAATCTCACCTGCAGTGCCAAATCCATTGACGGGTCGACCAGGAAAGAAATACCATCATTCTTTCCACGAACTGTTTTGATTAAGATGTACCGTCCTTCAATTCCAACCATGGCCGAGAGCACATCATCAATAACAATAAGCTCCTACATTTCAAGAGAAAACAAACAAACAGCTGAAGCTTCTAAAGAATAACCCCCTATTCTGACAATAAATGCTTATATCAACAGTACTTTGAAATTAAAACTTCCACAAAGCAGAATTTACACATATTATCACATGAATACACAGCAACTAACAAATCAAATCTTACTTCTCTTCTCACAAAAACAGATTCAGTCACTCGGCACTTGCCACTTCAAAAACTCCTCATCACAAAAAAAAAATAAAAAATCAAGAACAATAAAAAGAAAACTCCATCACTCAGGCACTACAAATACTACCATTCTCTGAACTCCTAGCACCTTAACACAAAAGCGTCATTAAAACAAAACAAATACACAAAAATTCCAGCGAAATTAGTTTTTAATTTTCACATTTTAAATTTTCCCCCTCACATTAGGTCAAAATTGTCCACAACACGAGCCATCCACGCAACAAACAAAACCTGAAACTATATCCAAGACCTAAACGGAAATCCGCAACCAATCACGACAAATCACAGAAAACACACACAAGCAGAGTAAAGCAGTGGATCGAACAACGCTTCTTCTAACATTGCGAATTCGAGTTAATTTAGTTACAAAAATCGATCGAACAATGCTTCTCTCTAACACTTCGAATTCGAGTTAATTCAGTTACGAAAATCAAAAGGCGAGCAATTAAATAGCAGCAATAGGTGAAGAGATGAGAAATACTTGAACCGATGGAGAGTAGCATCCTATTGGTTTTTCGAAGTTTGCGACGTTGGTTTGGTTCATTTCGGAAAAGTGTAGATCGGAGAAGAAAAGAAGAGTGAAGAAACGAAAGCAAAAAAGAGTGTGGAAACAGTTGTGGGACAGAATGAAGTTTGGTTTGAGGGTTCCTTTTATATTCACTCACTTTGTTCACTCAGGTGTTTTGAATTTGAATTTTGTATAAGCAATTCAGAGAAATAGTGTTATGAACAAATTGAGGAGTTTAAAACAGAAATCAAACTTCCAACCATGTTTGGTTCCATGAAGAGGAGTAACATTTTAAAATTGAATAAATTGTAGAAAGAAGAAAAAAAATATTTATTTTAGAAATTAATCTTAATTTAAATTAAATAGAAGAACAAATATTTGCAATTTATTATATTCATTTAGTTGAATTAAATAAGTTTTTGGTACAAAAGGAATTGAACTATTTTGAAATTTGTGTGTATTATTTGGACAAAAAAATGTTTCCTACTCAATATTTAATAAATATGGATTATTTTGTTGTTTTCTTAATTAACGGAATTAACAGTTAAAGTGTTAATTTTAAAAGTGCCATACTTACGTATGATTATGTAACTTTAGAATTAGCATATCATCACAGTCTATTAAAAGTTACATAGTTTTAGGACCGAATAAGTAGATTAATTAAATGTTAGATATTAAAAACAGTGAATTTTCTTTAAAAGTAGTGATTTTGAAAAAAAAAATATATCTAATTTTGGAAGTATCAAACTTATTTAACTTATCATTTTTATTACTTCTTAATTTATTATTTACAATTTTGGCTGATTTATTTTTTATTTTAATAGCCAGCTTTTATAGAGTTCATAATTTTTTTTGTTCGATCTTTTGTTTTGTATGTTTATTTTTCATATATTAGTTAATTAAATTATTCTTGAAGTTTCTTAAACGAATATATTAAATATAATGCTCAATTAAACTAAAATAAAGGAACAAAACGTGCGTAAAACTAAGTTTTTGTACCAAAAATGCATTTTTTTAAATCTGAAGTCCTAAAACTATGAATGAAATTTGAAAAAATAAAAAATAAAACTAAGGTTTAATATACTTTTGTCTTTTTTATAGTTATTGTAAGACCCGAACCCGAAAACATAATACATCTATACGAAAAAAAATTATAGATTTTAAGTTGCGTTATTTAAGTTTCAGTTATTATATCCATCTACATAATACAATTATATATAAATACATCTATCATTAATAAATCAATGCCCTGTTTAGGATAAAAATACACTTATGTTAGACTTTGATATCAATTATTGGATTGAACGCGTTTATTACTAAATTAATATCATAATTGATTATGACATAGCTTTTTTTGTTTAAAAGTATAACAAGTGTCACGATTTGATTATGACTTAGTCTATCTAACTTATGTTACAAGACAATTGATGTCACTTGCAACATAAACGTCTTCTACAAAATATATCCTATCATAAACTAACATTAGATCAACGACAGACCTAATAGTTAAGGATTAGGGTGAATTCCAAGTCCCACATCTACAAAAGTCACATTGTGCAAGAAATCTCCCTCAGCTTCTTACTAATCTTAGTCTATATGACTTAGACTATCACTAAGAAAGGAAATAATTGTTAAACTGTATGGTCTTTCACTTAATACACAAATTCAACCATGGTTCACAAAATCATAAGTTTGTAACTCTAATTTTTTACATGTATATCATTCATAAATATTATTTTTAAATCACGATAACTATCTAGTAGAGCTTAGATCATTTAGGGTGTCAACAATCTCTCATTCTTTGATGATGACAACAACTTTAAACATAAAGACATATAATTAGAGATATGCATACAAAAAAATTTATAGAATGCACTTGTGTTTGTGTATAAAACAAGAGAACACATAGATAAACATAAACAAGTATCTAAAAAGAAAATTACAAGTATTAGCTACACTTAAATTAACCAAAAACTAAAGAGCAAAATTACAAGACAAGTCTAAAAGTAGAAATTGAAGCATAAAACTCATTTCCCCCCTTTTCTGATAGCATCACTAAGGGGTTAAAGGAAAAGACATCATTGTTGCAAGAGAGGTTGAGGCAGATGCTAGGTAGGATTACTATTACTGATGGTTGGGTAGAGAAAAGATTGAGATATCTTAGCAACTATGTAAGGGAGCTATGCATCTGAGTAGCAAAGCTTGAAAATACTTGCTTAATCCATTTATTTTGGCATTCTTCCATGACTCATAGATTTTCAGTAGTTGCTAGATGTTCTTCTCGAAGAGTGTCTTGGATCATCATCTCCATTATGTCAAAAATAACAACTAGTCTTTGATCAAGAGGTACAACATTGGATAAATTTTGAAGATGAAGTTTTTGGTATTTGGATCTTTGGAAAAGTGACAATCCTTTGCTTTTCTATAACCACTTCAAATTTGTGTAAAGGAAGAGCATGTACAAAAGACAACATTCAGATCTAGACATAGTCATTACAAGTATTTTGTGATGACTTTTGGGGTAACTGATGCTTTCGTGATATTTATAGACTACATGAATCTAGTTTTGTGTCATTACTTTGACAAGTTCGTAGTAGTCTTTCTATATTATATCCTCATATGCTCAATCTTATAAAGAGCACGAAAAACACATAAGGTGTACTTGGTGTGTTACAAGAAAAAAAAGTTATATGAGAAATTATCAAAGTGTAAGTTTTAGATGAAAGAAATAGAGTTTTTAGGACAACTGATATAAAAGGAAAGTCCACCTGCAAATTTTTTCTCTCCATAATTTTTTCACTAGGATTCAAACTCATAACCTTAGCTTTAATATCAATTGGATGGAACACTTACTAATATACCAAATAGTTAGGATACAAACTATTCACATCCTAACTATTTCTACTTAAGAGTGTAATAATCCTAATATCATAGTAACCTCCACCACAAGATAATTAATATCACTTACAATATTTTTATATGTAATTTTTTTTTTCAAAAAATAAATATACTCATGATGAAGAATCTCTTCATAATGAAGAGAAAAAAAATTATAAGATTACTTTTTGTAATATTATTATTATTATTATTTATTTTTATAAATTAAATAGTTACTTATATAATATATTTAAAATTTATAAAATAATAAAATAAATAATAATACGATTTAAAACATTATATAAAAAATATTATATTATAAGATTGGAATGTTACCTACAACAAATAAACAATTAACTTTTATATTGTTATAAATATATTAAAAGAGTAGGGTAGGATCACTTACTTAAAAGAGAAAAGTAACTGAAATCACTTATTAATATATTTTGTTCAACGTGTCAATAGAAATGGACAAAAAATCATTTCTAGAGAAAATCATTTTAGAAAAAAATATATTTTTAAAGGAAATAATAACGTTATAATTATTTTAAAATATAATTATAATAATATTATATTTAGAGACATATGAATTTATATTGTAATTGATAGTATTTATAACTATTGTTAAAAATATATTAATGATTTAAAATTAGATTAATAAAAGTTAATTAAAATATGAATAAATGTTAAAAACAATAAAATGGGTGGACACTTAAGTTGAGTAATTGATTCCACTTATAATCTTGAAATAAGTGAAATAATATATATTTATTAGTTGCTAATTAACTCTAAACATATAAAATTATATTTCAATAAAATAGTTTATGTCGTTTTAATTCATTTTTTGATCTTTAATCAAATATGAAAGAGAAAATAGATCAAATTTTTAATCTTTAGCTCATATAAATCAACTTTTTATATTTTTAATGGATTTATATTTTATCAATTTATCTTTTAATATAAACACGTACATATTTCTTTAAAGAAATTTACAGTTAGAACAAGGAAAAATAAAACGATCGAATTTGAAAAAGATAATAAAACATTCATATAGATATTCAACTTTGGGTACTTCGTCCATGCATAAACCACTTCACTTAAAATAAAAAGGAAACAAAGATTATAAAATAGGCATAGTTACTGAAGGCAACAGAACACAATAATAAAACTAGTAGATCCAATTATCTCTTGCAGGTCTTCCACAAAATTCTGGATGGGATCTCATAGAAACACTTAGCTGAAAAGAAAAACAAAACTACTTATCAGAAAATTCAAAATAATAAAATAAATAAATTGTAAATAGGAAGAACATGTACATAAAATGATAACAAACCTACCTTAAATACATGCAGATGCAAATCAAGAACTGAGAAAGTCATAGTCCTCACAGAAAATCTGCAAGTTCTTGGAGTCCATGAGGAAGTCAATTGCCTCCTCATTGAATTTCAGCAAAAAGGCCAATCTGATGAGCTCAGAGAGTGCCGCAACATGATCGTGATTCTCACACAAAACACCCTCTGATATGGCTTCTGCAAAATATGTTGCATATTTCATCAAGCCAGCTTTTTCACCATGCCAGTTCATCTGGGTGAAAAGCTTTGAACTTTGACTTTCCCAACGCACCATTCTGTTTGCCCTTTTGGTAATGATCTTCCCTGATGATAATGACAAACTATAACTCACATCAATCGAATACACTGTTTCAAAGAAACTCAAGTTCAGTACACTTTCACAGCTTCATGCCTCTTGTTCGGTTCCATTTTAAGGCTAGAACAAGCAAGAAAACCAAGAATAAGCTTCACCAACACCTTCACATTACAAACATTAGCAGCATCAATCTGCTTAAGTTCCACAACATTCGGTAGTGAGGGATCTTCAGTGCATATACACTCAGACACACTTCGAGCACCAATCTTTCTGTACATATCAGACAAACGACTCCTTGATGATGGCACCAAGTTCTGAGGATACCAGACAAAGACTTTCTCCATCTCAAATAGCCTCTTGAGATGAAGGTTGTCAGGGATGAAAACATCTTTCATCTCTCGCAACAATATCTCATTGTTGCCTGAAGCAACAGGAAGCTTCAGCAACATTTCACCAAGTTTTTTCTCAGAGAGAGAATGGCTTAGCATAAATATCCAGAACTTATAGCACTTGTCGTGTGACAGCTGTTCATCTGAACTCTCCCATTCATTCCAAAGGTTCACATAATCATCCACCGACGGCCTGTTCCTAACTTCCATGGCAAAGGAGAAAAAGGGAAGAATCTTCTTAACATAGATATCTTCCAGAACATAAAATTTTGAAGCAAAGAGATTATCAGGATCATGGATCACACATTCTTTTGGCAGCACCCACTTTCCACTTTCTGGTATCCAAATCTTTGTGGTGTCTTTATCTTTATCCCGAGGTTTCCAGTGTTGTTCACTTAAGTACCTATAAAATGCCAAATGTTGTTGTCATAATTAGGCGAAAAAAAAAAAACATAAATATCTAGAATCTGATCCACTAAAAAGGAATATAACAAGACTGTTACAAAAGAACATATTGACAATAAAACATTATTTTCTAACATACACATAGAATCCCTTTAGTTGGAAAATTCTATAACAGAAACTCACAGTAACAAGTCCTTATCTGTAATCTGATTTCGTCTAGTGATCCAAATAATCTTATTAAAGAGAAAACACGAATAACTCCTAGGACAACACAAAAAAGAGAAAAAAAAAAATGGTGGAAGAGAATGCTTGCTTAGCAGCCAAAAATATGCTTGAGAGTTACCTGTATGTTTGCACAATGGTGTTATAATCAGAGAGAGAGTCAAAGTGCTTAGCAGCCAAATCACATCCTTTAGCAAGGTCCACTACGACTCCTATTTCCTTTAGTTCCTTTTTGTAAGATCCAATTTGGGGACCATAAAAGTTCGCATCAATGAAAAGCCCATAAGTTGGCTTGAAGAACACACTCCACTCGGAATCGAACAACAGACACTCATCTGGAGACCTATAACCATCATATGTTTTTAACCAGTTTGTAGACAATCTTTTTCTGAAGGCTTTATCAAGGGGGGGCACAGCCTCTTTGAGTTGAATTCGAATACACTCCAGCAAAGAAAAGACACTTTCAGGAGCAATGGTGGAGGGGTCTGAAGGAAAACTCAAATATTTAAGCACAAACTCCACCCCATCTTTCAATTCAGTAACAACACCAAAGCTCTTCAGTTCTTTCTTGTACTCATGAATTTCTGTACCATAACAGTTGTCACTGTCATCAATGAAAGCAAGACAAGTTATTGAAGAAATAGCTTTCCATGACACACCATCTAGAATGCAATCTCTTGGACTGCTATAACCACCGTTCCTGGTAAACAACCACTTCTCACGTCGTACGGTCGCTGAGAAATCGGCAGGAAATTTATATACAGTTCCCTTCAGCAGCCTGTGACATGAAAGAAACGATTTCACATGTTGTTGGCTAAAGGAAGTTTGAGATGCCTTCTGT
>Ga0099824_1001169_pt1 | contig 35944 bp, 14 predicted proteins | sample SiratrowhiteBW_FD_76837 | JGI IMG/M metagenome (GOLD analysis project Ga0099824, IMG submission 76837) | Root nodule microbial communities of legume samples collected from California, USA - Siratro white BW | ecosystem: Host-associated > Plants > Roots > Nodule | place: USA: California... | reverse complement strand
CTCTCATAATAATTACACTGTTTCTCTTTTTTTTTTTTTTTATTTTTTTTTTTATATATATATATATATATATATATATATATATATATATATATATATATATATATATATATATATATATAGCCAGTTGTTGTTCTAGTTTTAAGAATGCACAGTTGAATTAAACCTTGTTGAGATCCAATTTTTTAATTATTGTTTTGAATATTAACTATTTCATTAAAATTTAATACTCTCTCGTGCTTGATCTGCATTTCTCCATTAATTTCGTGAATTTTTTATTGTACTGGTTGCCTATGATGTTAACCGTGGAGTTTGCTCAACTACAACAAATCTTTTGGAGAGTTATGTATAAGCATTGGTCCTATTTGAATTGGTATATTTTTTGGAAAATTGAATTTAGAACGATAAAGATACAAGTTTGAGGATTGTGGTTATTTCCTTCGTTGCTGTCTCAGTTTTTAAGTTTATTGTATAATATGTAACACCTTGTGCTTATTAAATGGGGTTTTATTTATCCTGTTACATCTAGTGGCGTAGTGGCCTATTCTTAGCTTCACATTATACTTGTCATCTCGTACTAGAAAGACTGTATCTTATATACAGCAAAACAATTTTGTATAAGGTTTGAGAATTAAAATTGTTAAAACAAAATAGTGGATAAAATTTAATAGAAACTAAAATTAAAATTCATCTAAATTTTTATCAGAATATATTGAAAGGAAAGATGGAAGTGCATTTAAGAATGGTTAACATCTGCTTTAGAAATCATTTTTAGAATTTGTAGTGACAAATATTCTACGCCTTTAAAATCACATGTTTGAAAAACAAAATAGAGTAGTTGTTAATATATAGAATTTTTTATTGAAAATAATAGGTAAGAGACAAAAAAAATTGAAGTGTAATTACAATTTCAAGAGATTAAAAGTAATCTTGAAATGTTTACCTATAGAAATTCAACAATTGTGAGTTAGTCAGAACTAAGAATTGTGAATGAATGAGATGCATTAATGAAACATTGTCTAAATTTCAATAGGGAGGACATTTATATGTTAAACCTTAATCCCGGCAATTAAAATTACTCTGCATTTATTATGTTTGAAAAGTGGTGATTTGGCTTCTGAATTTGTTATCAAGGGATGACTTGACTTGGCATGCATGCTGGATAATTCACTCTGTCAAGCTGTGACGAATTGCAATTCACTTTAACTCTTGTATCATTTATATCATCCAAATGAATTATACTATTCAACATCAGTTTCTTTTCTTAAATTTGTTTTACCATTTCTGTGATAGAAATTGGAAAGTAACGTATGTGTAAATTGCTGCGCGAAAAGGAACTGATATTTGATTAATGTAATGTTGTCTTACCTTTTGATATAGAGGTTTCAAACTGTATGATTTATGAGTTTCCAGCATATATTAAAAATGCGATGGCCAAAAATCATCCTTTTAATGTACAGGAGATTCAATGAGCTTGCCTTATTATGAAAGAAAGAGGAACAAATGGGGATAGTCCTTAGGATCCTGTTCTCTAATATTTGGTTCTGAGTCTGACTAATTTCTTCTATTGAATTTCATTCTTAAAGAAATAAATATTGCCCCTAGAGGAATTTCATTGCTAAGACTAAGTTGGAAGAAATCTCAAGGCTTAAGTTTACCCTTTAGTTTTATTTCTCTAATATGTTGGCACAACCTTTCTCGTTATTGTTAGTACTTGCTTAGACGAATTGGCTTTCAAATACTTCCACATCTTAGAGGTTATTTTTAACACACAAGGTTAGTGGCAAAATGCAAAAGGTTACGTTTGTTCAAATGAGGCTAGATAGCATTACAATGACTATTTTTGTTCTTTCTTTATATTCTTTCTTCTACCGTTATATTTCATATTTTCATTCTTTTTCAATATAATTATTTGTGATTTATACTGTGCTAGGTTTTACTCTTCTAAAGGCATTGGAATAAGACTACAACAGTAACACACAGCAGAGCTAATACATAACTTGAATTTTTTAATAATATTACCTTTCCAATAACTAGATATGTTGGTATATTTGTTAAATTAGGATGGAATGAGAAATGACGAAAGAGTTACTTATGGGAAGATCCATGAGTACATATATGCGATATTTAGTAACAAAACATATATCATTTATTAATTTTAGACTTTAGACTTATATTTGGAATTCCAATTTCATGTACTTGTAATGCAATATTTTTTGGTACCTTATATCTCTTATCCTATAATCACTTAATGAAATTATGGTAATTGATTTCATGTACTTGTAATGCAATATTTTTTGGTACCTTATATCTCTTATCCTATAATCACTTAATGAAATTATGGTAATTGATTGCACGTGTTTTGATTGGGGATTATCCAACCATTACATCTTTGACTAAAAGGAATGCAAAATATGAAGCTTTATAAAAGAAGACTCAATACTTGAGAAAATAATAATAGAAATCTATTTCTTCTTCTTAGTCTTGTACATCTTGTAAAAAATATAAATAGGAGTATAACATTTTATATACAATTAGTAATTTTCTTGTGTAAAAGGTAAGACCAGAGTGGGCCTCTAATTGGATCTCAATTAGGGTAGATTGGATAGTCAAAATCCTAGTTCCCAAGTCAATTTTGTTTACTCTCAATTAGACCTCAATTAAAGAGTAAAAACCCTTCAAAGGAGGTTAAAACACGGTCACAAACCACCCCATTCTCACACCACACGACAATGCATTAGTCCTTCATGAAGAAATGCTTATAAAAGGCTTGGAAGGAGTAAGTTTTGCTTGATATGTGACTTAGAAACCTTGGAGCACCTATTTGGAATGTGCAGTTGCATTTGCCATTTTTATCGTCCCACATCCCTTAAAACATGAAGTGCAAGAGGGATCATCCATCTATCTAGAGCCTCTTGACCCCTCTTGTAAACAATTCTGAATTGAACTTGAATTGACTATGTTTTTATGCTTGTCTTCTTTGTTCTTTAAAGTTATTAAAAATGGGGCTATTCTCCTAGGCTCACCACCAAGGATCCTTCCTGTGAAATGAAGGGCTTAATACTAAGTTTCATACTTGAAATGATGGAAATTCATCTAGAAGACTGCAAAGTGGACCTTTGACAAGGTCAATGGCTAGAAAACTGAAGGAGGAAGAAGGACTTAAGAAGACTCTTCTTCTATAGAGAGTAATTTTTTTAGAGACTTCATTTTATTTTCTTCTTAGCCTTGTAAAATTGTATAGGAGTAGCCTTGTGTAAAAATTAGGAGTAGTGTTTGTATAGTAATAGTGTTCCTTTGGCATAAAAAAATAGAAGCATAAATTTTGAGCCTATTTGAGATTTTGAATCCTAAGGTGAAACCCTCCTCATTAGGAAAGTCAAAACCCTAATTGGCCAAAAGAAGTCAACACACGACCCCATACACTACCCATATGGCTATGCATCAACTTAGAGCAAATGGGAGATTATAAACACTTAAAAAATGAAAGAAGTGGGCAATGTGGGACTTTGAGAAGGTTGGAGCACCTCTTTCACATATGTAGTTGCATTTTTCACTTTTTGTCACACATCATCTAGAATATTGAGTGATAGATTCCCCCAAGCCTATAAATAAAAGGCCTACCCTTCTCTTGTACTCACTTCTGAATAGAATGATAATTGACTATGTTATTTTGTGTGTCTTCTTGTTCTTTGAAGACATTAAAAAAAATGGAAGTATTCTCCTAGGCTCACCACTAGGAAACATTCCTTGGTAGTGAAGGCCTCTTCAGTTTTCTCTGAGAAACCTGAGGAACTAGTTGAGTTCTTTTCTTCTTTTGAGTCTTTTGTTGCCTCCAGATAGTGCTTCCATCATTTTTCATCAAGAGTCAGGCTTGGAGGTCTTCAAGAGATAAGTTTTTCTTTTCTTCTTTCCTCTTTGTTTGTTTTCGTCTTGTATTATACCTTTTTAGTCTTAGTTAGCCTTAAATTTGTGCCATTTTCTTTCTTAGTTTATTCAAATTTTTATTTTCAAGTCTTGAATTAATGTCTTGTTCTAGGAATTTCTATTGCATGTTTTGTCTAGTTTTGTACAATAACTTTACTTCGGTTTGTGTTTGTCTTACTTAACTTTAAATTTCTAAACCTAAGTGTTCTTTAGAGTTGCGTTTAGTCCTTTATCTTGTCAGAAACTCCATTAGTATAAAATAGTAGAGAAGGTGTTTGTGAAAATGTCTAATACACTTTTGCTATGCCTACTAGGCATTTGATGAAATGCCTTGAGTTGAATCACAAATGTAATGTGCTTTGGTTGCTTTTTACTTTCTAAATTTGAGTTCGATAGCATGTTATTAGATCATTAACAAGAGTTTTAGAGTTAGGTTTCTATTGTGTCTAGTAGTTTTGTTCCCATTTTTGACATTCCTTAGGCTTCTATTCGCTGGAAAATTATGTACTGTTATTGGGCTGAAAAATTTGTTGTAAACATTGTGTTAAAAAGGCACTTTTTAATTAAAAGTGAAAAAAATGATAAATCAAGGAGTCAAGATGTTTAGTGCTACAAACATAAATTGAACATTTTGCATTTTCTTACGGTCTAGAAATTCTTTTAATTTTTCCAGTGGTGTATAATTTGTTATGAGTATTTCGTATATTGATTAACCAATCATAGGTAAAAATTTCAAAGCCAGATTTATCATAGAAAAAGTTTCATAAATCTGAGAAGTACAATTGCCAAAACTACTCTAAAATTAGTTTGTTTTGTAATTTACTCAAGTTTTAAAATTGTGCCTTATTTTGTTGTTTTTCTTCTTGAAATTCCTTTGAGTTTTGTCAATATTCTTTCAATTGACGTTTTACCTTCTCAAATTGTGCATTTTTCAGTTTTAGTTTCTTGCTCACAAAGTGTTTGAAGAATTGATTTAACTATTTCCTTCAAGTATCTTGTTTGAAACTCAACACTTCTCAATATTAGGTGTTGGAGGATGATCTAGAAGAATGCTTATATTGAAAGGTGACTTTGAAGGCAAGGAAGTACAATTTTGAGAGTCGAACACTTGAGAGGAAGAGTTGGACCAAAACATTGCTATTTGATTCAAGGAAAATTCAAAAACAAATACAAAACCGCTTATTGTAATCTAGTTACTTTGTCACATAATGTTGTGTATTCATTTTGCTCATTTGTATTTTTTTTCCTAGCTTTGGTGTTTTGGAAAAATGCCTTTATTGCGAGCCCATAGTTGAACATTGTAATAGTAATCGCTTAGTTTTTGTGGAAGTGTGTCAAGGGGTTCCAAGTGTAACTTGCACTTTTAACTCGGGATTTTCATCTAATTAGCTTGTTTACATTTAGCTACTTCTACTTGCTTTTACGTTGTTAATTCTTTAATTTTCTTTTAGGTCTCCGTGACAAATAGGAATCAATCTCTCAAAGCTTAAGTTGTATAGTTAACCTTCCTTTGGTCTTTAGGACTCACTTGAAAACACATCTAAAAAAGTATTTTGAAATTTTGTATTAAGAGATGTTTTGAAAGTGGTCTGGAAAAAACTCTGGCTAAGAAATACTTGGCACTTAAGCGTGTGCACTTATGGCCCATCTCTCTTTCCTGAGAGTCTACTTGGTAAATTGTCAACAACTTTTCTTCTTAGCAAATTTCACTAAAAACCTTTATTACTCATTTTTGTGGGATTTTGAAAATCTTGTGAAAACCATTCTCATCATTTTTGTGATAAAGACATGAGTGACCATTCTCATCATTCCAGTGTACATGGTAGTCTTAAGGATCATCAAGAGGGAGAAGTCCTAAGAGATAAACTACAAAACACAAAAAAAAAAATATTAATGAAAGAGGTAAGAACCATGTTTGCATAATACATGGAACAATAAGGCAAACCTAAGAGTAAACATGAAGAGAAGTCAAATAAAAGAAGCAAACATCATAAGGACCCTCATCCCCAAAAGAGAAAAAGGGGTGTATAGTAGTCATCACTATGATTTTTCCCACCAATCACCCCTTAGACATCATCATATGCCTAAAAATCATACTCATTCTACAGAGCCTAAGGTAGACATTTCTTCTTTCTATAGAAATAAAAATATTTAAGAATATTTAGATTGGGAGATGAAGGTTAAGAAACTTTTTGAATGCCACTAGGTAGATAAAGAAAGAAAAGTGATACATGCATGGATGGAGCACCTGAGGAACAAGAGAAAGAGAAGACATGAAGAATAAATAAAGGAAGCATGACAAATAAAGAAGGAGCATGAAGAAATAAACAAAGAGAAGAAGTAAAGCTCTAGAAATGGAAGAAATTTGAGAGAATGTAAGAAGAGAATGAAAGAAACATCTTAACTTTTGAAACTCTCCACCAATCAAATTGAAACACAAGGATGACCCCATCATCAACTCCCATCATTACAACTTTTAACTACATGCAACTCTCATCATTACACCTTCTAACTAAATGCAACTTCCATCATTACACCTTCTAACTAAATGCAACTTTCATCATTACACCTTCTAACTAAATGCAACTCTCATTCTTACACCTTCTAACTAAATACAACTCCCATCATTACACCTCTTAACTAAATACAAATACCATCATTAGATCCAAACAACCCCATACATCTTCATGAATTTTCAAAACCGCCATGTGCTCATTCATGCACATTCCTAACTACTTCTTGTACTTCTAGGATATTAGTTACTCTTAATCATAGTTAACTTTGTTAATCTTTTGAACTTCAGATGTCCATGAACTATTATAAATAGGACTCCAACTTTTACACAAATCATGAAATGAAATAATGAAGTAGAGAGTGAATGAAAGTACCTTTAAAAGTGTTTCTTGAAAGTTGAGTTTCTCTTTTCTCATGTTGTTTGACTTCTTATCTTAAGAAGCTTTCTCAAGTTGTAGCTCCTCTAGCATTTATCCTTGGAATTCTTTCCACAAGTAGCATTCTACCTTTCATCTTCTTCCTTATTCCATTTTTTATTTTATTTGACATTGATAGTTACTTGTTCTATTGTTTTTCTACATTTACGCACCACATGCTAACGATTGCCTTTCATTGTTGTGCCAACTTCATTCCTTTCATTTTTGAATTTGTTTTTCTTCTTCCAAGAGGTTGATCTAGATCTTAAACAACCCCAAGAATCCATATCAAACAGTGTCCATGGCTACTTTAAGTTTTCTGAATCTGTTAGGTCTTAAGCTAATTCAAGTAATTTTGTTTAATAAATTTCAAGGATTACATTATTAGAATTACGAAGACAAATTCAAAAGAATATTTCACAAGCAACAATCATATTCAAGCAAGTTATAATCACAAAGATAGAACCATCAGAAGATACAAAATTTGTAATATTATTACTCACAATCTTTGTATAAAACTTATACTATCTTTTGTATTTGTATTGTGTAGTGGGAGTGTGATGATTTTTTATTCTTCACTTTGTGAATTAATGTACTTGTATGGAAGTCTAAACTGTATATTCTCTCTACGAGAGTAAACCTTCCTTTACACCTATTAGTTTGTAGCAAAAAGTAGTAGAAAACATACTAGAGTTCTTAAATAAATATAGACTAAAAGTTATTCTTGATAGTTAAATTGATAAAAAAGAAAGTAAAACTTATGCAAAATTTTTATATTTTAAACGAGCACTTGGAATGTGAAAAAAATAATGCAGATGGTATGGAAAGCAATTGTTAGGATTAAATTTCATCAAATCTCACTCTCATCCATAACATCATTTAGTTGCTTTCCAAAAAAATGTCAATGTCAACCACAATAATACTCAAACTCTAATTCCTTCGGTAAGTGAGCCTAAACTTCTTTACTAACCACTATGTGGAGCCTGGGAAAGATTCAAGGCTTTGTTAAGGAATTGTCCAAACCATGGGTTTGAAGTGGAGATACAGGTGTAGACATTTTGCAATGGAATTCAACTACAAATGAAGATGATTCTTGATGCTTCTTTTGTTAGCTCAGTTTTATTCAATATTGCAGAGGAAGTCATCAACATCATTGAGTCCACAACTTCTACTTATGTGCAAGGCTATGACAGAGTTGATTTGTATGATATTTTTAGACTTTTTTAATGACAAAATCAATTTTTCCCAAGCTTAAAATATGTTTAATTCTTACTTTTAGATATTTTTTTTTGTTAAGAATTGATTATTTGAGTATGATAATTGATTTTTTTTCTAAATCCCTATTACTTTGGACAAAAAAGCATTAGATTGAGAAAAGAATGAGTTATGTCCGACGCTAGAACCTAAGTCCAGCGCAAATCAGACCTGGGAGCAATTCAATGAAAATGCACTCAGTGTACAAAACATGGGCTCGGTGAAAGTTAGGCTTCAAAGCTTGGACTTGTAACTAAATCCAGTGACACCGGCGCAACTGACCTGGGTTGGGCGTGAAAACACTTTAGGCTGAGTTTAAAAGGGTGTGAAATATGGTTTAAATAAAATAAAAGTTTTCAACAAAATCTCTTTAACTGCAATTTGTAGGTGCACACAAGAAAATCAATCAATTTCAATTTAAAAACAATTGATTTATATTTCACACAGCAAGACTTATCAGGAAGAATTAATCAATTGAATTACTAGTCCATCGATTGAGATAACTCCCAAAAATTTTAAAACAAACTTTTAATCACTTGAAAACTTCAAACAATCAATTTAATAAGAAAACTAATGAATGTGAAATTTTCAAATTTTCAATAGAAGAAAAAAATTGATTGAGATACAGAGTTAACCAAGTGAAATTTTAAAAATAAACTGTAAGTCAAAATAATTAATCACATTCAATTTATATCAGTTCATACAGTGTAAGATACAAAGAAATTTGTTAGATTAGAGAAGATTATACAATGAAAACAGTATGTGCAGTAACTTGATTAAAAAAAATAGAATAACAGTAGGTGTAATATGAAAAATTCAATTGATTGATTACAAAAATAGTTGATTGATTTTTATGCAGATGAGTTAATTTTGCAACAAATCTAAACGCGAATCAAGATTAACAAAAGACAGAGCAAACACACAAAATTTATACTGGTTCACCCTTCTTCAAGGGCTACATCCAGTCTTCCTTGCAAACTAGCAAAGAAAATTCACTAATCACTCTTAATTGTAAATCCTATACAATCAAGAAACCTTTCTCCACCTTGCAAGAACCTCACAAACTCAAGCAGCACCCTGCTACACTCACACAATGTCAAACATGACCACTACTAACATTGCAGCAAAGCTATAACCCCTTATAGCAATTCAAAATTCAACTAATTGAGAAATTATACATAAAATCACCCCTAGAAGATATTTGAGACAAAACAAGCTCAATAATCAATTGCAAAAGACTTCCCTATTCTTAAAGATGATGTAAACTAGTGCAAAGCTCTCATAGACCAGTGAAAGTATACCAAGAACACCTTCTTGAAGATTTCTTAGTTTCAAGATTCACTTTTCACTCTTGAAAGCAATTTTTACTCTTCTTAAATTGTAAAGCAATAGATTTTCAAAGTTCCTTTTCTCTCTATATTCTATATTTGTATCTATATGAAAAACGTGTATTTAAAATTGTTTCAAAAACTGTTACACATTAAAACAGTTAATTAGTAGAAATTAATCGATTGAAAATTTAGTTAAATTGATTAACTTTCCATAACAGAATTTTATCCTTATTTTATTTTTCAAAAACAGTTTCAAATAAATTTCTTAAGACATCTTGAATCAACCACCGATATATGAACCTTTGCACGTGATTCCATCAACACACACACTAAAAGCTAAGACAAAGCCTTCAACTTCTTTTTGACTGTTCTTGATTTCTCTTGACTTCATCAAAGACAAAATCTGCAAGATTTCCAACAACGCACGGACATCACATATTAGAATCTATTTAAAGGATTTTTTGCATTAGGGTTAGACACTTTGCACTCCATCTAGAGTTTAGGAGCTATAAAAATGTAGTCTTGGGATGACGACTAAGTTTTGAGGTTTTTTATTTTTTCTCTTCTTTATATATCCATCTTCCTCCATTGTTAATCTTTGTTAGGATTAGATGTAACCATTTGAATTCTCATGTAATCGATGTTGCTTTTATTTATGTCTTATCATAAATGATTTTACTTAATATGCTAGAATTTTGTTTCTATGCTCATGACATGTCGTGTTGATTTGTGACTCGATCATTGATTCTTAAGATATTAGGAAATATATTTTGTAATTTGAATATGAATGAAAATACCAGATGAAAGCTTGTGTTTTGGAATAGAGTAAGATTCATTTGTTTTCTTCAGACCCTCGTGACAATGGAAAGATTCATTTATATAATTGATCAAGTAATTGACGATCAAGAGATAATCTTAGGCTTATTTTGTTGAGGAATTTGGGTTTGAGTATTATTGTGGGTTGACATTGACATTTGTTTGAAAAGAATGTAATTGATTTTATGCGAGAGTAAGGTTTGATAAGTTTAATCCTAGCAGTTGCATTCCAAATCCTTGACATTCTTTCTCCACATTCCAAGTGTTCATTAAAAATACAAAAATATATCTCAATTATTTTAATTTTATTTTTTTGCATAAAAATCCGAACTTTGGAATATTTGTAGTCTAATTTTGTTATAATTGTATTTATTATCGTATATTGCACAAGTCCCTTAGTAGAGAATAATATATTTATTACTTGTTATATTTGCGACTAGTGCATTTGTCATCATTAGCAAAAATATGCTAACAAGTTTTTGGTACAATTGCTAGAGACTTGTGTTCCAGTATATGGTGATTTTTCATTTATAATTTTTTTAGACTTAAAAGGTTTTGTTTTTATTTTTTATTTTCTAACTCTTTTATACTTTCTTCTTTCTATATATAATTATTGAGTTTTGTGCTATAATTCTTTACGGTAGAGAAATCTCTATAATGATTCTAACATTGTTCTTATCTGGTTTAGTTTTATTCTTAATGCTTGTATTATAGACTTTTGCTGCTAAAACATGATTTTAAGGGTTGAATGATAGCAAGAAATACATTCAGCTTTCAAAACTAAACTCAGTCAACTGGAGATTTGCAACTACTAGGAACGGAGTGCAATCTTTGGCACAAAAGAACATATTGCCTCTGTAAATATGGAGTGCAGATTTGTTAAAGTTTTGATTTTTTTTTAGATTTTATTTAGTTATTCTTATTTTTTAGTTTAAAAAATTATATAAAAAAATTTAGACTAATTTGTTGTTCTAGTCTTTGCATTTGTGTGGTATCATCCACCAAGACTAGATCATTTATCAGGCTTGAGACATTAAACAAGTGCTTCTCGGGAGGCAACACAGAGATTCAACTAGAATAAAGACATGATTAATTGTCTAAATAGCACCCAACTCAAGGTGAATGGAGTCCAACGAACGGTCACGCTCCATGCAACATTTATGAAGATCGACACCATAAAAAAGAAAATGAAATTTTTGGCTTGGGGTCCAAGCCAATTTGCATAGGTAATGAGCCTCTTGAGAATGTGAATGTTGATGATGCAAAAAAAGAAGATCATAATCTATAATAATTAGTATCTGACATAGAGTAAACCTTTGTAGGATTTTATCTTATCTTTAAAATTTTGGTTTTTAAATATTAGTTTTTATCTTGTTATTTAAATTTTAGTTTTTATTTTATTTTATAGTTTTTTTTCAACTTCTAAATTTTATTTTATTTTCTAGTTTGTTATTTAAATTTAAATTTTTATTTTATTTTTCTATTTTTTCTTTTCAGATTTTGTTTGACTTTTTATCAAATAAAATATATACTTCTATTTTCTTGTATAAAAACTTTGGCACATAAGCACAAAAGTACTGTGTGCACTTTTTAGAAAAAATTATGTTTAGAAAAAATTATTGGAATATTTTTTTACAAAAGAAGATCTTCTTTCTTTGATTTTTCCAAGAATTTCTTTGACTTTGCAGAGGTTTCATAGAGGTCAGATTTGGTATTTGGATATTCTTTTCATAAACGATTTTGTTAATCATTTATAATTTAATAGGTTATGATACTTTTTAAATTGGTATAAATTGATAAAATGAAACTCTTTTTCTTAAATGAGGATAAAACAAATCATTTTTTTTTAATCTCCTATGTCTATAGGATTTTGTATATCTATAGGATTTTGAAATGCTTATGTAGTCAGAGTCAAGATTCGGGGTTAATCAATTGAAGATTTAACTTTCTTAGAATGCTAGGTAAGTAATTCAAGTTCATATGTATATATAGGGAAATTCGTGTGCAATGAAAAATGCAAACACGGCTTGGGGAGGGAATTTTTTCTTTTAAATTTTTATTTTTAAATTTTAGTTGTTATTTTAGTTTTATTTTGTTTTTTTTTAATATTTACATTTTAATTTGCAGTGTTTATTTTCTCAATTTTTGTTATTTAAATTTCAGTTTTTGTTTTTTTTCTTTTGATTTCAGTTTTTATTGTTTATTTTTTTTTTTTGTTCTTTAAATTTCAATTTTTATTTTACTTTGATAATAAATTGTGTAACTTGGCTAATGAGAATTTCTTCCTCATGAGAATTTATTGTGTTGCTCTCTTTTAATAATTGTGAATTAACAGTGTTTTCTTGTTGAGTTTAAGTTTGTGGTTACTTTTGTGTTTTTGTGATTAAAAATGCATTCATATTTTATTTTTAATTAATAATTGTGGCATATTATATGACAAGTTTTGGTATTAACAGTACCCAGGTGAGATTTTAGGATTCAAAGTTTAAATTCATTGTGTCTTGTTACTTTTTACTCATAACTAACTTTGCTTGAGTTTTTATGCTAATTGTTTTATTTGCATGCTTACATGTGATGAAGGTCCTTTTTGTTTTTACTTCGAGCCAAATAGCCAACCTTGTTTTTTCATGAATAAAACCTTTGTGCACCATTTTGACCTTTGAAAGAAACTTTTATTCATCCTTGAACATTTATTTAAAGTTCTAATATTGAATGCCTTGCGATAAGTAGAGAGAGTAAGGAGATCATGGTCCTTAGTGTGACTCAAGTTTAGAAAAAATTAAAAGTATTACATGAAGAGTATAAAAGTATTTCAAGGTTGTGGTTCATATTGTATATAAAAGAAAAAAAGAAAAAAAATGTTTTCAAAAATAAAATAATGTGAGGAAAAGTTAATTTTGGATTAAGTCTAGATTACATATACAAGAGGGTAAAATGTGTTGAATTGATGAGTTGATCTAATTGCTCTCTTTGCTTACAGTGTTTTTATTATTTAGAAAAACCAATTTTTAGCCCAACCACGTTATAACCCAATAAAAGTCCTTGTGATGTTGCGTGTTTTTGAATCCTTTTGGCTCTTGAAATAAAAAAAGCAAAGTTAAATTGTGTGGAATTAATGGTGAAAGAGAGAAAATCATACCCTAAGACACGAGTGTGCTCAATTGTTGCACTTTCTCTAGTGAGGAATGGTGCCTTGAGTTGACTATGGAAACATTTTGCCATGATTAATTTATATTGAAAAGGTTGCATGTATTTTCCTTGTACAATTGGATTGAGAGCACCATAACTTAGTCTTGGTTAGGAAATAAATCATTTTTAAGCTTTATTAGAGATAACATACATGATTGACATCTAAAGTGATTATTCGAACTTCCTTCTGAGTTGATAAACCATTGTTAAGTATTTGTCTATTTGTGCCAAGTGAACTTTACTTGAGGACAAGCAACATTCTAAGTTTGCAGAAATTTGATAGAGTTAATTTGTATAATATTTTTTTACTATTTTTTAATGAAAAAATCATTTTTTTTCCAAGCTTAAAAATTGTCAAATTCTTAATTTTAGTTAGTTTTTGTTAATTGAATTTATTATAAATTCCTATTATTTTGAATAGAAAAGCATTGGATCGAGAAAAGAAGGAGGTGCATCCGATGCTAGAACTTGAGTGCGGTGAAAATCATACCAGTGTAGGAAACACATGCCCAACGCAGGTTGGGCTTCAAATCTTGGACTTGTAACAGAATCAAGACACACCTGGCGCAACTAACCTAGGTTGGGTACGAATGTCGCAAATTAGAATCTATTTAAAAGATTTTATGCATTAGGGTTATACACTTTCCACTCCATCTGGATTTTGGGAGTCATAAAAATGTAGTCTTGGAATGACGACTATGGTTTGGAGGGTTTTCCTTTTCTCTTCTTTATATATCCATATTCTATTGTTCATCTTTTTGTTTTTTTGGGATTAGATGTAACTATTTGAATTCTCATAAAATCAATATTGGTTTTATTTATGTCTTATCATAAATGATTTTGTTTCAATATGTTAGTATTTTATTTCTATGTTGGTGACTTGTCATGTTGATTCGGGACTTGACATTGGTTCTTAGGATATTGGAAAATATCTTTTGTAATTTAGATTTGAATCAAAATATCATATGAAAGCTTATGTTTAGGAATAGGGAAAGATTTCGTTTCTTGTCTTCAGACCCTTGTGGGAAAAGCAAGATTCGTTTATATAATTGATCAAAAAATTGACGGTTAAGATAATCTTAGGCACATTCATGTGAGGAATTAGGATTTGAGTATTATTGTGGGTTAACATTGACATTTGTTTGAAAAGAAGGTAATTGGTTTTATGCATGAGAGTGAAGTTTAATAAGTTTAATCCGAGCAATTGCATTCCATATCCTTTCCATTCTTTTTCCACATTCCAAGTGCTTATTAAAAATACAAAAACATATTTCAATTTTTTTAATTTTATTTTTTCACATAAAAGTTCAAACTTTGGAATTATTTGTAGTCTAATTTTGTTATAATTGTATTTATTATCGTTTCTTGCACAAGTCCCTGGGAGTGAACGATATATTTATTAATTTTTATATTTGTGACTGGTGCACTTGTCATCATTAGCAAAAATATGATAATGGACCATCATGGAAGGACACCTGCACAAAAGAAGGGATTGTTGAAGTTGAACTCATAAGATGCTCTTTTGGCTCCGCACAAACTTCTATCTCAATAGATTGAAGCTCTTAATCAATAGATGGCTAAGCTACCTAAGCAGTTTGATCGAGGTCGTATCCAATCAAATAAATACAATTAAATATAGTACTAGGAAGTGACTCCTAGGTTGTCTCCCAAGGACCTAGTTCCTGTCAAAGGATTAAACACACAAAGAGAAAATGAGAGGTTTGTTGTGAAATAACTAGATTTAATAAAAATAAACAATAACCGAATTAAATTTTCTTAACCGAAATTTAAATTACCTTCTTATTATATTGCAATTCGCTTATCACAGGATACAAAAATTCAAGCTCAACGTATTCAACCCTAATTCCAACCTGAATTAATTAACTAAGCGAAACTTAACACAAGTTTTCCTTATACAAATTAAGCATTCACATACATCATTTATTCCATCCCAGTAACCCGTGACTCAATCCAATAAGCATGAACAGAGACACGAAATTCATATTAAATGAAACATTAAGCATGAACCAGTAAAAGCATTAAGCACATAAATAAATTGATGAAGAGTTACGAGATGAAGAGAGCAAAAATAACATAACAGCAACCTCAAAGCTTCTTTGCAATCTGAATCAAAAGGATAACCTTATAAATTAGCCTTCCATTAAATTCAAAGAAATAAAATGGAGATTAAATGCAGACTAAAATTAAATGCAAAACGAAATTAAATAGGAATGAAATTAAATTAAATAGAAACGAAATTAAATTAAACATAAACGAAATTAAATTGCAGAGAAAATAAATACATAACCAGTTTTTCCAGAGAGAGAACGAATTGACTCCTAAAAGCCGAGAGTCAGAACGTCCCTAACTTCTTTGGCTTCACCTCCTTTAATAGGCCGTTAGACCTAGGTCAATCCTGAACACTAAACTTAATGGGCCCAAATCTTTCACTTTTGGTCCAATAAATAAAAACTGAAAATAAAAACTGATAATGTGGTAACCCCTCTTCAGTTCCAGAATTAATTTCCAAACCCAATAAACTTTCAACTCTGCCCTGAAAATAATAATAAAATTAGCTCAGAAAATTCGAATTAAATGAAATTATGAATTTCTGGTAAATGAAGCCCAAACAGTAAAATTGAGAAAATAATTGACAGTTAAACACAAATCACTAATTAAAATAGGTACGAAAAGACAAGTAAATAAGGAAAAATAATGACTCATCACAGTTATAGACAATACAAGTTTCATCAATTCCAATCCAACCAATTCTGAGGTGTAACTTTTGTAGAGGCAATCACACTAATGGTTGTTGCCAAGTTCCTAACAGTTTCCAAATTGCAGACGTAAATTATATGGGGAACCAAGGGACGCCAGCAATTCTCCAACGTCTCTTTTCCCAATTCTTTCAGTCAAGGATGGAGACAGAATGCTAATTTTGCTGGAAAGCAAGGTAGAGCTTCAGGTAGTGCATCCCACCACCTGTACCCACCATTGAATGAGTGAGTGAACAAACTTGTAGAAAGCTTATAAAAATTCATGCAATTGTCTATCCAGAATTAGAAAAATATTGATGCAACTTTGAAGAAATTAGAGGTTTAGGTGGGCCAATTAGCAAACAAATAGTAGACCAGTCGAAAGGACCATTTTCTGCATATACTCATGTGAATCCCAATTAGCAATCCAAAGTTATTATCACAAGAAGTGGGAAAGAGTTTAGGTTGAGCGATGGAGAAAAAATTGAGTGTGGTGAGAGTGAGTTTGTTCATGAAGAAGAAAAAGAAAAATTGAGTGAGGAAAATGTGATTGAAGAGATAAAATAAAATAAAAATGATAAAAATAAAGAAAATGAGAAAAAATAAAATAGAGAGAGGAATTGAGAACTCCATTGGAGAAGAAGCTTCCTTATCCCTTTATGCCCTTGAAACAAGACACAGAAAGGTAATTTTCTAAATTCTAAGAGGTTTTTAAGCAGTTGCATATCACTATACCTTTTATAGAGGCTTTAGAGAAAAATTTCTATGTATGCCAAGTTATGAAGGATGTATTCACAAAGAAGAGGAAGTTCATTGAGAAAGATACTATTGAGTTGGAGGTTAGTTGTAGTGCAATTATACAAAAGTCCTTTCCCCCTCCAGTTTAAAGATCCTGGGAGTTTTATTATTATAGTAATCATAGGTGAATCACCTGTGAGGAAAGCTTTGTTGGATTGGGGGCCAGCTTCAATCTAGTGCACTTGTCTATTATGAAAAGGATTCTTAGGTTGTTGTAAACCTTACATTAAGCATGCCAATCAACAAAATTTTTAAATATAAGGGGTGAACATAGATTTGATTTTTCATAATCCAATCTAAATTCACTTTAACTATATCAAATTAATCTAGTTTTTTCAAATCCCATTTAAATTGGATATTAAATCTAGATTAAATTCACTTTGTCAATAAGATTAAATTTGATGTGAAATCAAACTAATCAACCTGACATAAAATCAACCCAACTCAACTTGACATGGTTTCAACCCGATGACTTGATGTATCAACTGAACATGGATCCAACTTGACTTGCTCCAACCTGGCTTGGTTTGTCTCAATCACACTTGACTCCGACTCGACCTACACCCAACTGGACTTAGGTCGATCTAAGCCTGACTTGACCTAACTCGTTCTAAGCCTAACTTGACCTAATCTCAATCATACTTGGCTCAACCTACGACCAACACAACTTAGTTTAATATGGGGAAAGGATGACTCAATTGCAAGTAAGCTTGGCCAACTTGGCTTGACGTAACGTGGGATTGACCCAACTTAGCTTGACATGGCCTTAACTTGATGTAGGCATGATGTAGTCGTCCCAACTCGACTTGGCCTTACCTAGCCCAGTCCATCTCAATCTCACCTAGGCCTTACTTAACCTAGACCTGTCGAACTCAGCCTAGTCCGACCTGGGCCCAATAACTTGGGCCTAGTCCAACTTAGTCAAATGTGGGCCCGACCCAACTCAGGTTAAATAACACTCAAGTCGATTGCCTCAACCTGATGTTAGATTGAACCAACTCAGTTTAACATGGCCCCGTTGTTTTAGTCCAACACATCCCAACTCGACTTCGTTAGACCTTACCCGATCTGTCTAGATTCCACATGGGCCTAACCCAACCTAAACCCAATCGTACTTTACTCAATATGGGCCCAACTCAGGTGAATGTGGGCCCAACTGAATGTAGTCCCACCTTTACTTAACTCTACCCGGGTATAGGTTGACTTAACTTGACCTAAGCCTGGGTCAACTTATATCAACCTAGGTTCGAGTCGGCTTGACTCAACCGGGATCTACTAGCTCGGCTCGACCTTAGCTCGAGCTAACTCGGCATAACCTGACCCCTGTCAAATTAGCTCAATTTGGGCTCAGTTAACTTGACTCAACCAAACCTAGGTTGACTCAGCTTGACTTAAGCTTAACTTGACTTGGTCTTATTCGGCTAGGCCTGAGTTGATCTTGATCGGAATAGGATCAACCTAGGCTTGATTGAACTAGGACCAGCCTAGGCTTAACCCAACTCAATTGAACATGAGTCAACTCCAACTTAAATGAACGAGGACTTATCCTAAATCGATTAAATATGGACTTATCCCGACTCAGCTCCGCCTAGATCCAAGTTAATTCAACTCAATTTAAGCTCGAGTCAACTTGGCTTGACCTAACCCAACTTTGCATTGGCCCGGCCCAATACCATCTTATTTGATTTTAGTCGACCTAATATTAATAACCTAGATGCACCATGATTTTGAATTTTCAAAATCTAAAAAATTATGGAATCAAAATCCAATTAAACGTATTAAACTTAAAATCTGAAAATGTAGATGTGAATGTGAGATAAATGTATCTATATATCAAAATCCAATTAAATGAATTCAACTTAAAATCTAAAAATATAGATTTGAATTTGAGATAAAAAAAAAAATATTTGAATAGATTTAGAGTAATATGAATTTAAATAATTATAGTTTAAATTTCACATTTTGGATTTCTTTTCACCCTTAAAACGTATAAGCTAAATATGAATATGATATTTCACTATATTTATTTTTCCTTCGGCGTGAGAACTCTTCGATTTGGCCACAACAATATTCACAAGGAAACAAATACTCCCTTGGGAAAGGGGAGGTGCAGATGCAAGGTTACAAAACCGACCTCACTTGCCTTCGAAACAGTCAAAACAGTGTCACAGAGCGATTGAACCTAAAAATATGCTGCTTTTTTTCTTTCCAAAGTGACCGTCACGCCACAACATGTTGAACTTAGACTTTCATTTTTCTTTCCCTTTAAATTTTGTTGGTGTGAAGTGAACTCACTAGAGTAAAAGTCTTACTAGGAAGTGATATTCTTGTACATGGGACTGGGACATACCCTGCAACCAACAAGAGTGGTATTTAAAGAGGGGAGGACCCACCCTTGGATCTATGTCACTGAACACAACACAAGTCATGCCACTCTCCCCCTTTGTGTCTTATATTGCCATAACAACATCACATACCTCTCTTTAATGACTCCATTACTCACGGTTTCTCATCTCATTATTTAATTCTCTTCTTCCTTCTATTCCCTTTTCTTACTTCTCCTTCTACAACAAGTGGGTCCTCCACCACTAGAGTGGAATGAATGACCTCGTGTCATCGGTTTTCTTCCAACAAAGAGGGTTTCTAAGACCAAAAATCTAGTTTCTTCAACCTTTAATTACATTTCTAAGATATAAACTCAATTACGGAATAGATTAAAACAATTTTCTATCACTAATCTATGTTACCATGTTAGGAATTTCAAAATATTTTATCATGTTAAGAATTTAAGTCTAAATTGAAAGTCACATATTAAATAGAAATAAAAAGGCTAAACAATATATATAAAAAATAAAAATAAAAATAAATCTTACCTTAACCTTAAAATCTTAAATTGAAAGTTGTGTCATGTTCTTTATTTATAACTCGTAATGTTAAATCTCTTTAGTATTTAATATTATTAGAGGGACTTCATTCATTTTAAGTCTTTTTATTCTTATTAATTAAACTAATTTTCATTCATTTCTCTATGAATTTGTTTAGACAAGTTTTTTTATTAAACTATTATAAAATATAAAAATAATAAGAAAAAAATACATCATATATATGAGAGTCATTATAAAAATAGTTTATATAAGCCAAAATAAAGAAATTCGTAATATTTCTTTTTCTTATTTATTCCTCCTTATATATCTATATATTTATGATACAACATTAATCTACAATATATATTTAAATACAAACTGTTTAATTTAATTCTAATAACATAAATTTAAATAAAATTAAAATTGTGTCTGTAAAACTTAAGTATAGAAATAAACAGCAAATAAATTACATCATGAGATAAATTAGAAAAGTCTAAAACGAAATAACTCTGCTCCCACTTATTTATAACTCTGCTCCCACTTATTTAATGTACTGGTAAATGAAAAATTTGTCCCAGTGAGTGGGAAAAATTTATTCGCGAATATATAAAGTGCATATAGTTTTGTCATCCTTTATATATATATAATTTACATAATCTAAATTTTTATATACCTACGAATTCTACTTTCATGTTAGACACTTAAAACGTTTTTAAAGGATTAAACAAACTCACAGTTAATTGAATAAATTTTAATGATTTATTAACTGGACCTTGAACATTTCACAGAAATACTGGCATGATAGTGTAAGAGAGTGTGAGGTCAGTATACATTTGAAGAATTGTTAGTATAAAAGAATTGACACAACAGTATCCGAGAATGCAATGTTAGTATTTTCACTGATCATGAACCAAAATTCAGATTAGGGATTAAAAAGTAAATTTTGAGAAAATAATTGGAGAGTTAAAATTTTTGGTTGGAGATTGAATAGGTATTGTAAGAATGTTGCAATTATGGGATGCAGGAAAGGTATAATGAAGGGGATGAAAGGGAATGTGAGAAGGGTTTATGTTTGGTGTGTGTAGAGAGATAGGGTTATAGTTATAGTACCCAAGGTGGTGAAACTGGCAGTTAAAGTTGCTTTCAAAATTCATGCTGGCTGGTCAAAACCCACTTCTACTACACACCGAGAAAGAGGTGGGAAAGGACAAGAGAGGAAGGAGAGAGAGAGAGAGAGGGCAAAACCAAGCCATGGAGTGAAAAAAAATTGACATGGGCACATAGGGATTATAATATTTTATGGTTTTGTCCCTCAATCCTTGCCAGAAACAGTGAAAACTCACGAAAGTTTAGGACTTTTCAGGCCACCTTCTTCAATCAAAGAGGACCCATCATTTCCTTTCCTTTATTATTTTTTTATCCTTTCTCTTTTGTGTGCTGTTGATGGATCCCAAGAGCTCAAAGCAGCCACTGCCACAGGAGGTGGTACCAAACTTTCTTAGCCTCCCTCAACAACAATCACCACCACCACCACCACAACAAGGTAACAATAACAACATGGGAGAGAACAAGCCGGCAGAGATGAAGGATTTCCAGATAGTGGTTGCTGAGAAGGATGAGAGCAAGAAGCAGTTGGCCCCAAAGAGGAGTTCCAACAAGGACAGGCACACCAAGGTTGAAGGGAGGGGAAGGAGGATAAGGATGCCTGCTCTCTGTGCAGCTAGAATCTTCCAGTTGACCAGAGAATTGGGTCACAAATCTGATGGGGAAACCATCCAGTGGCTTCTTCAGCAGGCTGAGCCATCCATAATAGCTGCTACTGGCACAGGTACAATCCCAGCATCTGCTTTGGCTGCTGCTGGCAACTCGGTTTCACCACAAGGGGCCTCTCTTTCATCAGGGTTGCACCAAAAGATTGATGAATTGGGAGGGGCCAATATGGGGTCAGGTACCAGTAGGACCAGTTGGCAAATGGTTGGGGGGAATTTGGGGAGACCCCATGTGGCCACGGGCCTATGGCCCCCCCACGTCACTGGATTTGGATTTCAGACATCCTCTGGTCCATCTAATGCCACCCTAGGCACTGAGAGTTCAAATTACCTGCAGAAGATTGCCTTCCCTGGCTTTGACTTGCCTGCTGCTGCCACCAACATGGGTCACATGAGTTTCACCTCAATTTTGGGTGGTGCCGGTACCCAGCAGATGCCTGGTTTGGAGCTGGGCTTGTCCCAGGATGGCCATATTGGGGTCTTGAATCCACATGCCTTGAGCCAGATTTATCAGCAGATGGGTCAGGCTAGAGTGCAGCAGCAGCAGCAGCAGCAACAGCATCAGCAAACTCCTGCTAAGGATGATTCTCAAGGCTCAGGACAGTAGAGTTTTATGGATTTTCATGAAAGAAAGAAAAACAAAATAGCATCGTCCCGAAGCTGGGGTTTCTACAATGGCTTTGTATTGTATAGTTGGGAGACTGTGAGGAAAAATTAGGTGTCTCAGAGAATTCAATAGAAACTGGATTTGGTTTACCCCCCCTTATTGTTCCTTCTCCCCAGTACTCGGGTCTCCAGATACAGGTGCTTCGATAAGTCTTTTTTGTTATTGTTTTTGTTACTTTTGATGTGGTTTTTGCATTTTTTTTTTCTTGGGTTATAGTTGTTGTGTGTTTTTGATGGTGTTAACTTGCAGGTGGAATGGAATTGCATGGCCAGATGGATTGGCTGCTTTGATCTGGCCTTAAACTATTGTTTAATTCAGAGGTGTGTTGATTATTTTGTTCTTCTCTTAAGTCAGGATGGAGTGCTGATCGGTTTGTTTGTGAATTTAATTATATAGTTTCATAATCATATTTGTCAAATTTTATATTGGATCTGGTATAAGTACTTTATCATCTGGGAAATTTTAATCTTTGTGAGGAACAGCACTTGCAAATTTCATCTGTGAATCCGTCAAGTGGCACCGCCTTTTCTGCTCCATAAGTTTGCTTTCATGTTACCATTGGGGTGATTTACTTTCTCTTAGCGTGCAACTGTGCTGTCTTCCTTCAAAATTCAACACTTGTGAGGAGGATCTTTCCATTTTTTGTTAAAAAAATTGTTTTTCACATCTGAAAACGGTAAAAGAAAGATAAATTTGTTCGTTTTAAGTATTAACATCTAAAACTCTGCTTCATTGTGAAAGGCACTAAAATTTCCTTTATTTAGCTGTGTTTAAACTTGGAGAAGTCACTTAGCTGGAGAAGTCTCGCATTAATTGTCTTTAATATAACCAAATTCAACTGTTTTAACTTTTTAGCCTCCTTTCGGTATCAACTAAATTCTTTTGCCATTATTTTCTTTGTGTGGAGTTTCAGACTCTATAATTTTTTATATACATATTAAGAGGTGGAAGCAATCAGCATGATTAAATGTCTCAAATCAACATCAAACTTAAATTCTAAACAGACGAATGCCACTTAAACAATGTAGTTTGCGGCTAAGAGTCCAAGATAATTGATCATAGAATAGTATCTCTTCTTATTTCTCGCCTTGAAGCATGGAAAAAGAAAGACCCTTATACTGTCTTTGCCAAATTCTGCACCTTTTGACTTCCATGAAGTTTAGCCTATTCTCTTGTGTAAGTTTTGACCTCTCCACTAATTGATTGAAGCCCGAAATAAGGTAACGTTCTTCAAGGTAAAATTGTAATCAGAAGGTATATTTTCAACCGTGTGTTAACCCTGTTGAAGTTGAAACCATGGCTGCCTAAATTGTATATTAGCAATTACCACCATGTAGTTAGATGATATGATATCATTGTTGATCTGATTGATACATAATGGATTGATTATCTTGGGAAGGTGTGCTCCACAAGCAATTTTGTTTTTTAGAATACTGAAGCTCCTGAAACTACTGATAAGCTGCCAAAATCTGTATATAGCTTTTGTAACCATATAGCCTGGTAGTTTCAGTGAGCTCATCTTTTTGGCTTTGAATGCAAGTGGGTGTTGAGTTCCCAATAATAAAATCACTAAAAGACACCAGAAGGTGCACAACTCATGCCAACTTGTGCTTATGTGACCTCACTATATGTATACACGAGTATGAGCAGCTGTGAGCTCACCCTGTTGAATGCAATTGGATTTTTGTGTACCACTCTTCAAGCGGTGTTGCATTGTATGACATGACACCAGTGTGAACTTGGTGCAAGCGGATCACAAGTCTCCATTTTGTTGAATAAGAAATTTCAGTTTTGGACATATGCAGTTTCACCATGCCAATTATCATAGCCATTGTATGATCAAAATACAATATAGAACTAGAGAATTTGTACTTAACAAGTCTTCCCCATCTCTTCTTTTCCTGTATGGTATGATGGTTAGCCTACCAGTTGAAACTTGGAAATGTTGAAGTAAGGGCCATGACACCTAATTGTCATTATAGATTATATGGTATTGCTATATATCTTAGCTTCTCTTACATTTTTTATACCTTTGAAAGGTTGGTATGGCCAATTTTTAAGGCCTCCCTAGAGGTTGACAAAATACGTGAGTCTCTTCTGGTTTTTCTAGTGCTAGACAGTAAGCACTTTTGGGGTGCAATCCATGAATTTTCAAATAGTTCTATCTGAAGTGGCTAATTATATGATATTATTCAACCAACCAGCATCATGATTTCTTAGTTGTGATTTAAAATGGGCATGAGGGGCTTTAAGTCTTGAATGTTGATTTTGTGGACTTGAACATGGCCATTAGTCGCTGCCATGACTTTGCCATCTCATTCCAATCCTTGGTGCTTCTATTTTACATTTCATTTATGCATCCACCGACTCATGCCATTATTTTTTCCCAAGGACAGCCTGTTTTGTTGAATAATAACACATCATGAACATTTTTCTTTTTGAAAACAAGAAAAAGGTACCCATCAATCAATTCGATTTAGGCCTCCAGAGATTTCTCAATTCAGTGCCTTTATGCTGGATTGACTCTGTTCAAAAGTAGCTAATTGACAAAATTAAAATGTAATCCAAGAGCCAGCTAGAAGCCACTGATTACTGTATTACAGTTTCACTTACACACACTAATTTATCATTTTGTATCCTAAGATGAGTCCTTCTAAGCTACTCCATCCACACTGGTGCTACCAACCAAAGGCTCATAGATGACTATGGCTAATCAATTTTAACCTCTTATGGGATAATGCTTTTTTTAAGTTGCATTTTGTGAACGCTATAGATCTTATTTGTATCCATAAAACGGAGAAAGAAATTTCTTGAGACGTGTTTTTCGTATAATGGGTGTGATTTGCTTATTCTACAAGTGTGTTAAACAACATTGTAAAATTTTTTTAGTAAAACCTATAAATATTCCAACCATTGTATAACAACTTCACACTTCACAAAACTGACTTAAAAATTAGTAAAAATTTTCATAAAGATTATCTCTTTAATCGAATTTCAATATTTAATTCCTGTTGAGTGTAAAAAATCTGTATTTAATTAAAAACATTTTGATCTTCTGCGGATCTCTTTGCTAATTTATCAACAACATTTTTTTACCTTCCATTTTTAGGAAACACAAACCCACCCTTCAATTAGAAGATTCAATCAAAGAAAAGGGGAATTAAAAGAAAAAAACAAATCATCAGACATGATCATTGCATGCCAGCACAGAAAGTGTTTGCCGAACTTGATGTTTAAGCTTTGACGGTGTTTCTTTATTTGGGCGTGCAGTCATTTTAGATGTGTCGCCTTTGTTCTCGTCTTTATCCTTTATAACCAGAATTGATTTATGATAATTTCCTCATTTCTTAGTCTTAATTGGGTACGCGTTTCATATTTATCAATGGTAATAATTTCATGCACATGTCCTTTATTTTTTTTGCCAATTTCATTTTATACTACAAATTGCCATATTGGAAATTTGGACTAAATCTCTCTCCATCTAATTTCATCTGGTGATACATCAAGTATGTATATGACAATGACCAAGAATCTTACAATATATTCAAAATCAATTTTGATTTCATTTTTCTGGTTCACCATCATTTTCATATTTCAAGTGAAACAACTTGAAAAAAAAAAAAAAAAAATCTTGCAATATTCTCATATCCCATAAATTGGAGCATCCTATGCCCATAACTTTTAACTCATCAACTATTTTGCATGGGCTGGGTTGAATTGTATCTTGCCATATATTATATATAATCCATGACATCCTTCAACATTTTTAGGTAAAAAAAAAAAAACATGAAACAACTTTAAGATAAGGAAATGAAGCAACTCATTGGATACGAATAATCTTTCTCGGTATTTTTTTTTTTTTCATATAGCCATAATTTAAAATACCCAATTGTGTTATAAAGTGGGGGTGGGTAAAATCAAAATTCAGTGGATTACATTAATATGTTTATTCTCTAATGATAACGATACTATGTCATCCAATAGTTCCATTAATCTGTCATTTCTGAAAAATGATTGGTTTACCAAATAAGTGGGGGATAAAAGAAAAGAACCACATGACAGAAGATCATAGTGAATTATTAAAGTTGAAAATGTTTGGACCAGACAAAATCAAATATTGTAACAAGATAACTTCTATGAGTCTCTGGTCATAATGAGACATGTGTAAATTGAGTGTAGAACATACTTAGCATTGAAGATGCAATGAAAATTGAAGAGCCCTACAACATATATAGCTAGAGTGGAGTTGTGTGAAACCCACTGATCCAAAAGGGAACTGATATAGCATTATTATTATTGTTGTCATGAGAATGAAGGTGTTGTTTCAACAGATGAAGATCACTTGTACACGCTGAAAAAGCAACAAGAAGTTACAGCATTGAGTGAAAAAGTTGAAGTGGTAGTGCTTCCTACTGTTTCTGCTGCTCACACTGGACTTCAAACACAAGCATGCTGCTTGGAATGAAACCAGTGCCTTTTTTTTCCTCTATCTCTCATTTGGGTCAATCAAGCACTAACATGCACAGTGCCAGACACAAAAAGAAAGGGTGATTGAAATTATATTATTGGTTTCAATTTTGTCATTGGTGTTGTTACAAATGAGATTGATACAACCTGATATATACATTGGACAAACTTCTCAATTTTCACTGAAAAAAATATATTTCATAAACTAATTTAATTTATATACAAATTAAAAATAAGAATTTAAATAATTCAAGATATTAACTATAATGTTATACAACTTTTCGTATTATATAAATAAAATATAATTTAGTTAAAACTATATTTTTCTAACTTTTATTATTTAATAAAAAAGAGTATAATTTATATTATATTGTATTAATTATTATTATTATTATTATTATTTGATTTGTTTATCCTTTCTGCAGCAAATACTGGACTCATCCTGTTATGTTCATCAAATAAGCACTAGAAGCTATATTGAATTATTCATATATTTTCATCTAATTGATTAAACTTGTGGAAGGTATATTCATAACATAGTATCCATGGCTTTACATATAACATAGTATCCATGGCTTTACGTATAACCGAATAATGTTCTACACTGCTTCAACGAACATGAATCCTCAATACCCTTACAAATGTAGTGAAACATTTTGAAATGTGAGGACATGTTATTTCTTCATCACCCCATTATGCGTTTATCTATATTGCTTTCACAATCAAAACATCTCAACAGATAATATCAGTAAAAATAAAATCTTAAAAACATAATTCAACTCTTGAATGTTGTATTATTTTTTATTTTTTATAAAATACATATGAAAAAGAAATGAGATCCAAAATCCTAATACATCTGTGAGCGAGATTTGGATTTTGAAATTCAAATTTTTTTGGCTAATGAGCCCAAAATGCAAAGCATGAATGGTGCTAGTTGCATGTTTTCCTTGCTCCAAGTAGTCACATTTTAATTGCCTTTTTTTTTTCACCTTTCGAAACTCCATCCACACTTCTCTTTTCTTGATTGGATTTTGTTATGCAATTGGGTTTGAATTAACCCATTAAACAACAATTCTACAAATTTCTAATTGTACCGAAAAAAATACAAGAAAAAAAAAGTCACTTAATTTTAAGTAAAAAAAAATACAAAATAAAGAAAATAAGAGACTATCTTTTGGAACAAAATTATTTTTGTCTTCTCATGCTCCTTGTAGTCCTTGAAATTTTCATACTTCTGTTTAATTTCCTCATCCTCATTCATACGTTAGAAAAAAAATGAGACTAAGTTAAAATAAAAAAAAGGTGAATTGGTTTAAAAAACCTTCTCGTAAAGACTTGGCTTTCTTGTAGATATTTGAAAAACTGTTTTAATTATAAAATTGAATGTAATTGATTTAGAAATCAAGATTAATAAAAATTGGCAATTAATAAGATAAAAAAAGAATAGAAGAAGAGAAAGATGACATAATAATATATACTAGTTTAGATCATCACTATCTTACATTTAGTATTAACTATTCAACCTTAAATAACTATAATTCACTATCTTTATATGTTTATACAAACACTCATCAAAAGAAAAACATACACAAGACAACAAACAATATTAAGATCAATTTTTTAATACAATTAAGAGAATATGTCCTACCCTTGGATCATACCAATAAGAAACTTAGCCAAATCAACTCTTCAACACTTAAGAAAATATAAATTGAAATGACTCCAGTAACTCAAAAAGAAAAGATGTTATCTCAAATTAATCACAACATAAGATTATTTCAGCATTATAACACAACCTTTTAGAATTCTTTTACTGTCTTGAAAGCACTTTTTTAACAATTGAAAATGGCTTAGAAAGATCTCAAATGAATGTTGTAAAATTGTTTTATGAAAGTATATGATAGAGTGAACTAAAAATTCTATTTATAAGGTTCTAAAAATGCTGACTAAAAATGGTTTCAAATGTATTTAGTGGATTATCTTAAATTGGTAATCAATTATTTTGAGTAAAATTTAAAAAATAGTTAAGACACTATCTTTTAATTGATTATTGCATGAGTTAATCAATTATTGCAATAGCTTTTCATTTATTGCATAAAAAAGAAGTTAAACAATTATTAAAGAAGTTAATAAAGACCAATTCAAGATGCATTATTTTGCTCTCTATTTTAATTTATTATCAAAACAAATAATTGATTATTCTAACACGTCTTAATAATAGTTTAATCAATTGATTAAAACTTTAATTGATTAATACAATCATAAAACCTTTTTTGATACATTTTTAAGTTTGAAAACAATTTTATATTAGTTAATTTTAACATTGATTGTGTGTTAGACTAAGAATACATTATATATAAAACTCTCAAACATATATAATAAAATATCAACATCTTCAAACTTTATCATCCAAACAACTTAACTTGTCTTTACTTTTCAAGTCTAACGTCATAAACTCATCATCATCACCTTCTCAGAAAGAATTTGTATATGAATTTGAAAAATATACATAAAAAAGAATAATATCACTCACATTAAAATTAGAATTTTTAATGTAATAATGTGAAAAATCTAACTCATATGTATTAAAATTTATACTTTCTTGAATTGATAGGAGTTTAGAATTTCTGGAAAAGAAAATATATCCTTAATCAACTCGCATTAAATTTTCATGATATTTTTAATATATAATAATTAAATTATTCAATTTTATATTTATTAAAAATTATTTGCTTTTTATTTTTATTTTTAACTTTGATTTTTAATTTTAAAAATATTGTTTAATTTTTATTCAATATAATATTTAAATAACATAAAAGATGTAAATGTCATTTTTATTAAAATATAATATAAATAAATAACATTTATTAAAAATAGAAGGGAATGAATGTCATTTTATTAAAAAAATATAAGAAATAGATATTTATTTTCAAACTAGGAAGAGGTGAGTATTAGTTAGATAATCATACTGTGCAGTTTTCATTTATTATTATATTATTGCTGTTTTTATTTTTATTTTTGTTATTGTTATTATAGCCATTAAATTGGTTTTACTTATGAGAAAGAGACACTTTATATTTCTCTTTTTTTAGGTAAATAAATTTTTTATGATAGTAGCATAAAAAAAGTAATGAATAGTTTGTAAAGTACAATTACTTTTACCAAATAAATAGTTTATATATTTTTTCATTTAAAATATAGTTAAGAGTAAAATAGAAATGAAAAATGTATATATCAAAATAAGGAGTCTTATTATATATTTTCATTAATTATTATTTATATTTATTATTATTATTATTATTTATTATTATTATTATTGTTATTATTTTTCTAAGAAGATATTTTTTTTTATTTTCATAAAAGCTATCAACTCTTTCTCAAATGTTGTTCTTCCCTTTCTCTTGCCTTCTTTCTAAAATTTTACCTTCCTTCCTTATCAAACTGACGATCAGAGGTCATATCTAGATTTTTTGCATTGACTAGAGCAAGAGTATTTGATCATATTCTTAAACATAGTTAGGTTGTTCATGATTTTAGATTTTTTTGGAACTCTTTTGAGTATCTCTAAAGGTAAGGGAAGCTAGTTTGACTATTTTTAATAGATATTATAATTATTTGTTTATTAAATATGAATTGGATAATTTAAATTGAATGCAATGAATGTTTATGGATGGTATGATGCAGTATCAATGTTTGTAAATGATATAGAATGGTGATCAAGACATAGTATCTTCAGGAGAGGAGATATCGTGTTGAGATTGTTAGGATGTGTATTGTTTGGGGGATTTGAACTAAGGAGGTATCCTGACTTTATTGGTACATTGGATTCACATAAATGAAGATTACCGGGTGACAGGTGGTGAGAGTCAAAAGAGGTTCATATAGTCATGTCCGAGGTTTGAAATATGAACTTATCGAAATAGGACATGTAGATTAACCATGTGCATATGGGAACTATATCTAATGTTTGAAATAGGAACTGATTAGAATATATTGTATCCGAGGTTTGAAATATAAGTTGATCGGAACATATGAATGGTATATGACAGGTGTAAACCTCTGAGTCTGACTCAATGCACGAGTCTTCCAGAAGTAGAGAGTCTAATATCTTTATATATGAGTCATTATATGTATGATATGAGTTATTGTAAAAGTGTGATAATAATAATAATGTGATGTGCGAGATGAATTATGAAAGCTTTATTTGTTGTAGTTTGGTTAAAATAGAAATTTAATTTATGAAAATATATTTGTAAAACTCTCTAGCTTACCCTTCTTTTTGTATGGTGTTTGTTTTGTTTTTAAATCTGCAATAATCGTGTATTACACCACGTGAGTAGAGGATCTGACGGGTGGTATGACTCATTGATATTTTTATTAAATCTTACGTGGACACTACAAGAAATTATTGATTTACATACGAATTATTACATACAAACTTTTATCCGTAAGTAAATTTAACATTATATATGAATTTTACATACAGATTAATTTATTACATATGAATTTTACATACGGATTTATTACATATGAATTTTACATACGGATTTATTACATATGAATTTTACATACGGATTTATTATATACGGAATTTACATAAAGATTTATTACTTACGAATCCAAATCCGTATGTAATTATATATGAATCTAAATCTGCATGTAATTACTTACGGATTTTACATACAGATTTATTACATATGAATTTTACATACGGACCAAATCCATATGTAATTACCTATGGATTTTTCTGTAGATAATATTAATAATTAATTTTATAAAATTATAATTATTATTATTACTTTTAATACTATTACCAATTATTATTATTATTAATTATATTAACATTATTATTATTATTAATAAAAACTAATAATATTTTGAAAATTTGTAAACATATATTATTATTATTAACTTATATAATTAATGATATTATATTTAATATTATTTTTATTACTTTGATTCTTATTATTATTATATTATTACAGTTAATAATATTACGATTTATCAATATGATTAAAAATATTATTATTATATTTAATATTATTTTTTAATTATTATTGTTATTATTATTATTATTATTATGACTAGTAATAATAATAATAATAATATAATATTATTATTAATATTATTAGTTTTAATATTAATGTTATTTAGAATAATAGTATTAGTATTTGTTAATATTATATTATTAATATTGTTATTAATATTACTTTGATATTATATTTATGAATATTATTATTATAATTAATATTAATATTAATATTAATATGCTTATTAATATTATTACTAATGTTAATAATAATATTATTATTATTTTAGTACTATTAATATTATATTATTAATATTAACAAAAATAATAATAAGAGTCATAATAAGAATAATAATAATAATAATGAATATATGATTGTAAAATTGATGTTGGTGTAGTAGTTATAATTTGTATATGTATGAGGAGTTGGTCTCGAATCATTTTCTCAATACTTTAGGATTAGTAATAATGTTAATGTTATCAATAATAAATTTAGTAATAATATATTATAATAATAGAAATATAATAATAATCATAATAATAAACAATTTTTAAAAAAAATATTTTTTATTTACATACGGATTTCTTTCCTAGGTAAAATCCATATGTAATTACATATGTAAAAATCCATATGTAACATCTATTTGTAAATTACCTACAGATTTTTTCTATAGGTAAATGTGATTTTTCTTATAGTGGGAAAAATATATTTTGAAATATATGATGAATGTATGGATATTTATATTTAGGTCTATTATATAATTTCTATGTAATAAAGTTTCTATTATATGAAAAATATGGGATCTCATATTTTTCATTTATTGTATAGAAATTATATAATAGACCTAAATATAAATATCCATCATCTCACTAAGATTTACACCACCTCTCAAATCTTCTGCTCACGCGTAATACACGATCATCGCAAATTTAGAAACAAAACAAACTCACACAAAAAAGAAGGGTAATCTAGAGAGTTTTCAATAAAATATATTTTCATAAATTAAATTTTTATCTTAACCAAACAACAACAAATCAAACTTTCATAATTTATCTCATACATCACACTATCATTAACATATCACACTCTTGTGACACGGTTAATCCATATGATATGGTCTAACCGATTTTTTTTCACATCGTAGTCATGCTAACATGTCAATCCATATGATCTGGTCTAACTGGTTCTTTTTCACACCGCGGCGCAGTCATATAAATATTCCAATCTGTATGATCTGGTCTAACCGGTTCTTTTTCACACCGTAGTGCAGTCATATGAACCCTTTAACCCACATGGTCTGATCTGACCAGTTCTTTTTCATACTATAGCCCAGTCATATGAATCCTTTAACCCCCATGATCTGGTCTGACCGAATGTTTTTCATACCATAGCACAGTCATATGAATCCTTTAACCCACATAATCTGGTCTAACCAGTTCTTGTTCGCACTGTAGCACAGTTATATGAATCTATTAATCCATATGATCTTGTCTAACCGTATCTTTTTCACACCGTGGCGTAGTTATATGAATCTATTAATCTATATGATCTTGTCCAACCGAGTCTTTTTCACATTGTGGCGCAGTCATATGAACCTCCTTCAACTCTCACCACCTAGTCATCTTCATTTATGATTCCAATGACTAGTAGAGTCAGGATACAATCTCAACACAGGTATGTCTCGATCACACACCACATCATTCACAAACATTGATACTACATCATATAATACATAAACACTCATTCAGTTTCATCCAAATCCATCAAATTCATACTATAAAAGAAACATTCAAACTTCAAACTAGTTTCCCTTACCCAAATTCACAAGATAAGTAATTACAATATCTATACAAATATACGACTAGCTTTCCTTATCCAAATTCACAAGATAAGTAATTACAATATCTATAAAAACGTACGACTAACTTCCCTTACCTCTATAGAGTAAAGATACTCAAAAGAGTTCCAAAAACCTAAAATCACAGGCAATCTAACTCTGTTTAAGAATCTGGTTGAACACTCTGGCTCTACTCAATGCCAGGAATCTAGGGGGTGACCTCTAATCGTCAGTTTGATCAAGAAAAAATGTGGAAATTTAGAGAGAAGGCAAAGAAAAGGAAAATAACAAATTTTTAGAGAGTGTCGGTAGTTTTTATAAAAATAAAACAAAATATCTTCTTAGAAAGAGTTGGTAGTTGTTATAAAAATAAGAACTAAATAACTAATTTTTCTATTTATTTAAATTTTTCTGTTTAAAGAAAATAGTCAGGTGTTATCTTATTTATCTTTAAAATTTAACCAAATTTTAGGTTAGTTTTTATTCTAAAGTTATTTTCTAAGGTATTACATGTTACACTTTTAACTTATATAATTTAAAATTAAGTTTTTATTTTTAAGTTATATAATTTAAAAACATATTTTAAATTATATAATTTAGAATTAATTTCTTATTTTTCATATTGTAATCCAGAATTATATAAGTTGAAATTAATTTTTTTTCTTCCAAATTTCTTAATCGGGAATTAACTTTATTTTTTCCTCTTCTGATTGTTTAGAATTGAAGTTTATTTGTATAATACAATATTGAATTCGGATTGCTAAAATAATAACATGAATTTATCCAAATAAAACAGATTCTGATTACCATAATTTTTTCAGTTTTCCCAAATACCTCATTATTTATTTTGGCTTATGTAAAGGTATTTGATAATAATAACAATAGAATAATAGATAAAGGAGTAATTGAATAATATTTCAGAGTGTATTTGAGTTGGTAATTGGAAATAACATCTGAAAAAAGATGAACAAATTTGAACAGAACAATAAAGCAGTAGCAGAATCTTTTCTCCTAGCTTTCGAAGTATTCACTCCACTATCCAATTTTCTTCCCCTTCCTCTCTTTCCAACCCTTTATTTATAAGTATAACCCCACTTTACCTCTACTAACTCCCTAATAATGGCTTTTATTATATTTTTTTTTTCATATTCCTCTTTTACACTTGGTTGGTTATGTAACAATACCCCCCTTAGAGATTCACCTTGTCCTCAAGTTGAAAGTGAGGAAACACGGTCTTGATCTTCGCAGCTAACTTCCAATAATTCTCAAAATCTGGTAAACGTTGTTGTGTAATAGGCCATGCGATTATGCTGTAGCCCTTCACAAAGGGTCGGTAATATCCTGTGAGCCCTAGAAATCCTCGTAGTGCTTTTAAATCTTTAAGTATAGGTCAATCAACCATGTCACTAATCTTTTTAGAATCTGCGGCAACCCCCTGCGTAGAAATAATATGCTTCAAGTACTCAATACTGAAACTTTCGAAACAACATTTCTTCCTGTTCACCCATAGGTGGTTCCTATTGAGGATCTCAAAAAATTGCAGCAAATGATCCCTATGATTGTCCTTGTCGTCACTATATATTAAATTGTCATCAAAGAAAACTAAAGCAAATTTACGTAAACATGGTCTTAATACTTCATTCATCAGTGACTGGAAAGTAGAGGAATTCATAATGGCCCTCATGTGTTCAGAACGCAGATGTCTGTTTCTTTCATCCGAATCTGGTGGTAACCAGATTTCAAATCCAGCTTAGAGAACACCACAGCACCAGTTAATTCATACAAAAGCTCTCTTCAATAACAGGAATTGGAAATTTGTCTGGGATTTGTTGAGTGCTCAGTAGTCAACACAGAACTGCCAGCCACTGTCTAGTTTTTGAAAAATACCATCAAATTGTTTGTTGCAATAATTCCAAAGTCTCAGTTGTAATAGGAGACGTAATGTTATCTCCATCAGAGCAGAATAAAGGAGTCACCAAGAAACCCTCTTCATTGTTTTTCAAAGCGTGTAAAGCCATCTTTCCTGATGCATGACTACTACTGAGGCTAGGGTCCCCCTGCAGTGTTACTTGGGACCCATTAGACATCTAGCTCAGTGTCAACCGCTGATAGTCACCTTCAAATCTGCCTAGGCTTGCCACCCACCCAGCAACAAGCACCACCTCCAATCGCCGAGCTCCATGACAAGGAAGTTTACAACTATGGAAACACCTTGCACTATCAGTTCGACATTTTCACAGCCCCCAACTCCTAGTTTAATAGCATCATTCCCAACCTCAACTTGAAATGGTCGCATCTGGCTTAATGGT
>Ga0099824_1001167_pt1 | contig 35956 bp, 16 predicted proteins | sample SiratrowhiteBW_FD_76837 | JGI IMG/M metagenome (GOLD analysis project Ga0099824, IMG submission 76837) | Root nodule microbial communities of legume samples collected from California, USA - Siratro white BW | ecosystem: Host-associated > Plants > Roots > Nodule | place: USA: California... | reverse complement strand
TATATATATATATATATATATATATATATATATATATATATATATATATATATATATATTATTTCTTCCCTGTGAAAAAGACCACCACTTATTAAGTGGAGTGTAGAATTGTTTCATGGTCAATAATTGTTAACAGAAAGATAGCGAAATAAAGAAAATGACACCATCATTGAAGGTATAATAAGAAAGTGAAAAGAAAAAGTTTTTCATCTTATCATGACATTGTAATTATTACTAATTTAAAAGATTAAGATGAACCACAATTTTTCACTATATAAACTATTCAAACAATTCGCAAATTTCAAATATCTATCCATTTTATCAACCCATTGGATTAGAAAAAAAAAATACTAACAGATAATTTTCTATCAACTTCATCAACACATTGGGTTAAAGAAGACACTAACAAATCTTCTCTTGTATAAAAAAAATTATTTTATTAATTAATCAGAATTATTGTTGACATATTTTTTTTAAACAACTGCCATAAAATGAAAAAAAAATTATTATGAATAACGATTTATAATTGGATGGCAGAATAAAATTATTGTAGTTTAAGATTACATAATTAACCTTGTAATCAAATGAAAATGTTAAACAGATATAGAAAAGAGAAGTTGAAGAAAATGTGTCATATTTCTAAGAATCAAAAGGTGAGAGACATGAAGATGAAGTAAACATGTGAATCAAATGAAGTTCACAGAAAGTGAAAGAAAAAGAAGAACATGTTGCTTAACAAAGGTGATGAAAGCATAGCACTGTCTCTTCCCTAGCCCATGAAACCAAGAACAAGTGCAGAAGCAGCCACCAGAAGGCCAATGCTGGTGGAAACCCCAACTGCTCCATTAGGCTTTGGAGATGGTGAGGTGGTGTTGGTGGTTGAAGAAGGGGTTGAAGAAGGGGTTGAAGGGGTTGAAGGGGTGGTTGGAGGGGTGGAGGAGCTGGCAGCCACCACATTGATCTGCAGCTTCATGCCTCCAGCACAGTGCCCTGTCCTAGGGCACAGGAAGTACCTTGTGCCTGTTGCAGTCAATGGAATTTTGCTGTTTCCATCATTGTAGTTCTTGATGGTGTTGCTTGAACTGCAACCCTTGTAGCCACTCTCATCAACCTCATCAACTTCATGGCTGGAATCATACTTGAACACTTTTTTTTTTCAAACATAAGACATGACAAATTGGTTAGACTTAAATCTGAAATTCATATCATATCTATATCATATCTATGTAAAATTCATAAACTAGATTGATTTTGTTGTGAACATGTTTTAGTATGTTGTAGTTGTATCTATATTTTCTTATAGCGAATAGATTTACTTAAATGTTTAAAAAAACTATTGAAAAACAATGAGATTAATCATTTCTGAAGGTCACAGGTACAAAATGATGTAATACTATCCCTTTTGTCACAATATCATGGAATTGAAGGTATCAGTGACAGCATATATAAAGTCAAAAATTTGCTGTTCTTACTGGTAAATTTGTTTGTACTTGATTTCTCACAAATATCAAAAATCTTGATAGAATATGACTATAGTTTGAAACTTTGGAGAGATAAAGCAAGTGGTAAAGGAGAATAAACATATAGACATTGCTTCTTAAGTTCTTGTGCAAATTTTGTTCCTTTTCAAAGAATTTTACTAGAACTTGGAGAGACTTACCCAAATTGTCACCAACTTTGAAAGTTTTTCCAGAGGCCCAGTTTGTGTAATCAACCCCTGAGGCCCATCCACTGCTGTCACCAACATTATAGTCAACACCAAATACAGTGGGAAAAGCCAGCATCAGAACCAAGAAAGAAGCTGCAATTGCTTTAGCCATGTCTATAGCTTCTTTCTATTTTCACAGAAAAATGTATGCAAGAAAAGGTTTAAGGTTGTGATTAGAGAGGAACATGTGGCAGTGATGTGCAAGGAGGGTTATGTATATATATAGAATACCAACTCCATTTACTGTGTCACCAACTTCAATAACTATATGTGGATAAAATAGTGAGTGGTTATTGACTCTGTCACCCTCTTCTTCATAGCTTTCTTCTACCTAATGCATTCAGATTCTTTTTCCATAATTTCTACTTGGAACCTAACGTACAAATCACAAATTGGAAACTGGCATTACTAGTCAATGAAGAAAGCTCGTGAATCTTAAGAATTATGTGACACATAAAAACTGTATAATATATTAATTTATTATAAGGGGTTAGTTAACTTTAAGTGAATTGAGATGATATGGTTAGAAAACATATCAAAGGATTAAGAGAAAAAAATATGTTTAAACTGAATTTGATTTCAACTCTTAAATAATGAGACTATGAAATATATCCAAATATAAGATAATATAAATATAATTTTCAAAATTAAGATCATTAGGATTGTAATTAACTTAGTATATTATTAGGATTGTAATTAACTTAGTGTTTTATATGTTTAAAATCAAAAAAGTAATATCAAAAACCAATATCTGGGCATACAAGCACATGGTTGTGATAGTTTAATATTCAAAGATCAATATTATAAAAAGCACAGGCATAACCTAGAAACTGTTAATGATGCATCACCATCATGCCATAGTAATGCCAATTTAATATATGTACATCAACTTTTAATCTGTGGTTCTCAACTGTTCGATTGCAGTCACCATCTTTACCTACTTTAAATAATTTTTTTCTTCAATTGACTTAACCACATTACTTAATTTATCAAAAGAATGACTTTATTAAGAAATTAAGGGTAAAATATTATTTTGAAAAGATAAAAGATGATGAAATTAACGTAGTTTGTTTATTAGAAAATAAAAAATAATGATTTTAAAAGTAGTAGGATTTATTATATAATTTCTCACTTTTTTTCTCATTTATTTCTAAAATGACACCTTTAATTTCATTTCATTTTATTTTATTTTATTTTATTTTATTTTAACTCATCCATTTTATTTCCATCAACTTACTTGTCCTTTATACCGAACAAAACTTAAAAGAAATATTAACAACTTTTTAATATATTATTCTTTTGAAGAGAAAGGTAGTCAATATATATATATTATTCTTTTAAAAGTAATTATATTCTTAATTAAATTTTATTTAAAGCTGTGTAATTTTGTAAATCTCAAGTTATGTTTTAGAATCTTAACATTTTATAAGTGTAGATAGAAGAAGAGTGCATCAAAAGAAATGCAACTAGATAATTAAATATGTGATGAAAGTAATCTCTTTTCCTATATAAGACTTCTTTAGGGTTCCACCTATACAAATGAATTTTATTATTGTTCTGAACGCTTGTTTCTAGCGAAGGGAATAACTAGGACAGAAGCAAAGAATTGTCAACATATTCTCTATTTTTATTATTTTCCAAAAAAAATTCATTTTTTTTTCTTGTTTTTCAGTCCTCACATTGAAAGCTTTTAGAACATATCTATGTATATTATGTATATTATGATGACCTAAACTGAGTCAAACAAGCAACACAAGTTGGTCTGCAAATTATTATAATCTTGCCATGTGGAAACTTCCTATGCAGAATCTTATTCTTTTGCACAAAGGTTCAAATATTATTTTACTCAACCTATTTAAAATATTCAATTCTCCTGGATGTAAAAGACTTCATCATTCAACGTATAATAATTTTATATTATTTAGAAATTGAGATTAAGATAAGTGTAAATACACTTTTTTTTTTCAATTCTCCAAAATGTTTTTTAAAAATAAAACTGTAAATAATAAAATTTCGAATTTCAAACTAAATAATATTCTAGATGTAATGATTCATTTTAATAATATTATTTTAACAGATTTGAAGTCGAAATTAATACCTTATTTCAGTACACTATATTATGTTAATAATTATTTTATCATGAAATTACAATATAATATTCACCATTTATCTTTCAGTAAATAACTAAATATGTACTCTTGCATAATTTCTTTTAACTTAATATTTCTTTACTTCTACTAAAAGTCATATAAATTGTTATACATGGGTGAGATTTTAGAAGTTATACAAAAATTATGAAAATAACTCAATTTGGGTGAAAAACATGCAAAATTGTACTTCTTCAATTTTATTTATCAATGATTGAAAATGTTTTATTTTCTAAAGTAAACTTCATATTTTTGGAAAGTCAAGTTCATAAAGCAAGCTCGGAATGTGCTATTTTTTTAATAAAAAAATATAATTAATTTATCTCATTAGTTATTCCAGCTGAACTCAAAAAGTTACCAAACATGTGCACCAACATAAACAAAACAAGGACCACGAACGTGAACTAATTGTATAAACCTAAACCACTTTGCTTAAACATTATTATATTTTTAATTAATTATTGGTAGTTATTGCCACCTAATACTCAGATACTTCTCTTCATGTTATGGACATTAGTCTGGAATGACGACAAAACATTTTTCTCCTTTAGTTCGAGGTACAAAACAAGTAATAATTATATCAGTGCATTCCTTTGTTTATTGTTCTTAATTAACAATAACTAAATTTATTAAAAACTAATGAAGTATTTGATTCTATAGTTGTGTATGAACAAAAAAATTGTTCAGACAAACAAAATAACTAAAGTGAATATTTTAGGTCTCAAAGAATTTCTCCTACAATATATATATATATATATATATATATATATAATTTATTAAAATATATATTAACTTATTTTCTAGAGGGAATATATTAAAATCATAATTATTGTTTGTTGAGATACTTTTTATAAAAAAAGAAAAAAGGGGATGTAAATTAGCAAACTTCCATAAGTGTTTCTTATTATATACACCTATTTTCTTTCTTGAAGAGGTGTGCAACAATTATATGTCAGAATATATTTTAATATTAAACGTAATTGAAATTTATTTTACATGCTTTAAAAGAAAAAAGAGTGGGTAACCACATTAGAAACTTTTATATATATAAATAAACCAATTTTGAAATCAAAAGTAGAAAGCAAGTAGGAGTAGGTTGAGAATTTGACAGCTCTCAAAGAATGATGAAGCCACCATTGTAGGGCCACACTACACAATTCTAATAATAAATATTCATGAACTTTCATATGCATGAATACAGAAAAGTAAGGTTGTGAAAATAGGTGGCAACACTTTCAAAGGAAATAATAGAATGGAAGTGTTGACTATGTCTTCATCTCTCCACGTCAAGGAAAATATGATCATATCCAATCAATGGTTTATTTATTAGAATGTATTTAAATTTGTTATGATGTTGTAAAAATCTCTTTTGTCACCTAATTATTCTCCTAAGTAATCCTTTTACATTAATGTTTGGTTGTTGTTATATTTTTATTTTCTTTAAATGGACTTAATGACACTGTTTATACTAAAATTTACTTAGCTTTTACTTCTTGTACCTTCCAATTTTTAACTTGCACCCTTCAATTGAGTGAAATGATCGAATTATACCATTTATTTCTCCTTTATTATATCTCATCATTTACTGTTGTATTATCAGTCCTGTAGAAGAAAAAGAAGAGGAGAAGAATACTGAAGTATAAAAAAGAATAGGTAAAAATGTGTTTCGAAAAACTTATTCTAAAATATATTATATATAACATGGAAAGTTTTTTTCAGAAAATCTTAGTTTAGAAAGTTTGTTCTGAAATATATTTCATAAATTTTAGAAATCTTGTTCAAAAAAATAGTGTGTTATAGAAATTTTTTTTCAACAAGTAATTCAAAAGTCACGCCATGTTTGAAAATACGGGGGTGCAGGTGAAAAAAAGGGGCTGCAGGAAGTAAGAGCCGATTTACTTTGTTCACCTGTTTCAAGTTCTCCCAGTAAATTAAGGTGTTCTTAATTAAAGCAAATAATTTTGTATTAGTGGCACTTTTAAAAGACAAAATAGTGATTGATTTGGATACTCTAACACCAAGGACTTCAACCTTTCTTCATTCTTCCTTTGTCAACACTTTGATTTTCTTTTTACCCATTCAAAACTAAGTAAGCTTCCTCTTTTCATCTTCTTTCTTTTGTGATTGGGGCTATAAAAAAATTATATCATCTTTTCATCTCATTTTCATCCTCTCCCTTCATGGTTTCAAAAAGAGTTTGTGTTATGGGGGTTGGAATTTGGCAGCATTCTCTCAAAAGGAAAGCTAATCAATTCAAGGAACCAATAACTCACCCTTTTTTTTATGGGGAGATTTTATTATGTTCCCAAATTTTATAATGTATTTAAATAAGAAATTAAAAAAAAAGTAATTCATTCTGATGAAGAATTTAAAATACTTTATAAAAATGTTATTTGTAAAATTTTATGAGTAATTAAATTATTTAAAATTAGATCATTTCAAAATTAACTTAAGATATAAAAATTTAAATTTTTTTCATTTTTTTAAATTCTTATGTTTTTCTACATATTAGTGTGAACTAGAATCTTTTAATAGGAATTATCTTTTATATTAATATCAACTTATTCTTTGTGAATAATTTATTATAATATTTCTTCTATTATTGATTAGAAAATCTTTCAACCAAATTAATTAAAATTATCTTTTGTCAATATTAAGTAAAAAGATTTCTCAGTTAATAAATAATTATAGTTGAATCAAATTAAATCAAGAAAAAACTTCAACAAAATTACTTCAAATTTTTTTGACCAACTTTGAAAAAAATAATATCAACTAATATTATTAATATTTTTAAAGTATTAACAAGTGTTTTATATTTAAATAATCTTTTGTATTACGTTGTAATTGAAATATGTTATTCAAATGAAAAAAATTAATATTCAATAAATTTAAATTCTTCTATGTAAAACAATTATTTGATAAACTAATTTGAAATGAAATCAATTTATATTCATTTTATTCAAATGTCTCATTAATACTTAAATTTAGGGTTAAGATTCGTGATTATTCTCTGGTTAAATGAACTTATGTTTGAAAACTCTTTTCTAAGTTCCTTTTTGAGTTTTATTATTGAAATTCTTAAAAGAGTGCCTTACACCTTGGTAGGATAAAGTCTTAAGAGCTCTCATATCATCTTATGGATATTTAAATTTATTTCAACTTTATAAAATTTGTACCTATAATTTCACATCTTCAACAAAAATATTTTCCTTTATATAATCCTCGATTATGTATCTATTTTAATTTTTTACATTTTAATTACTTTCATCAACAAATATGTTAGATCTATTAGTTCAATTGGACAAAAAGAAAAAAACCACCAAATAAAACATAATATCATTGATTTAAAGGTCCAGAGAGAGACATCATTAGAGAAAGAAAACTAATTAATGGATAAAGTAGCTTAAGCCTTCCAATTTTAAGTTAAAAATCATGACACTGAATCACCGATACACTGTCACTTATAAATCTACACTCACAAAACAAAATACAAGAATAATGAAATAAAATTCAAACTAAAGCCTAGAATATTTAGAATTTTGACAAGAAAGAATTACATAAAAGATCATTGAAGTTGAACATGGCAGCAAATTATCAACTTCAACCACCCACCACCACCCCCAAAAACTAGGATATCACTGAAAATAACTCACCATGTTCATACCCTTTCAGAAACAAAATGTACTCATCTCACCAATATACAATCACCAACAGTGGCAGAACAAATATTTGAAAAAGCATGAGCAAGGAACAAAGAAGCAAAACATGTAAATGGCCTAGTTATCAATGCACTATGATTCTACCAATGACTTGATTTATCAGCAGCCTTCAATACATTCAAAGAAAATAATTTCCTAGGAAGAGAGGAACTGCATGCAAAAAAATATTCAAAACAATTGATTATAAATATGGCAAAAGAAAATATCCTTACAGGTTACCATTACCAGGATTAAGGGTCCCTAGGAGATGGAAAGGAAAGAGACATAAATTGGTACAATTAAGACTTCAGACCTTCCATTCCCCATCTCAGCAATTTCCTCTATAAAATGGCACAAAGAAGACTTTAAATCCTCAATTCTCCACATCACTATCCTCTGTAACAGGCCCTGTATCCCAAATATAAAGCAAATAAGGTCAGAAACCTTTCACTCAAACTGAATGTGCAGTGAAAAGTGTACAAACATCCTGAAAGACTGAAAAACTATCAAACTGAGATTTAAGCAACTCTACTGAAATGCATTGACTTCAAATCTTTTAGCTGACACAATAATTTTGTATAGCCAAAATGTAACTTAAATCCCAGTAATGGTGAGCAATGACTTTAAATAGTAAAATAGGTGAGATAATTTTGCAGGAGAATATTGGAAAAAGCAATATAAAATGCAGAAACATAACATTTAACACAAAACTCAGATCAAAAGTGTGAGTCAGTGATTTAAAAGAAGCATGACTCATTGTAGACAAAAACTTGTTTGGATAAACTTCTCCATAAAAACTTGCAAAACAAACAAAACCATAAGAAAAAGTATATACTTCATAAGCTAAAATCAGTTGACACTTAAGTTAATAATAATCTCTTAGATGAGCTAAGATGAGCTAAGATGAGATAGTTTCTATGAATTAACTTATAAATAAGTTAATTTTGCCTTACAAAGCAAGTTCATGTCACAACTATAATTGCAGCCACAACAGCTGCATTTGTTCATAAACTAGAACACTGACCATAGTTTAAAACCTGGTCGCAACCATGGTTGAAATGCACCATAAACCTCTAAAACAGCAATTTGAAAATATCATAGGAAACCGAAACCAAAACCAACTATGTAACAATCAAGTCAAGGAACACCAAAACAACAACATCATTCATTACTGTAATAAAGTACAATGTGCTTCTAGTAGCTCAAATTTCATTAGTTTCGGTCCATATACTTTAAAAACAATGACTTTGTTTCTCATGTTTTTTCTATAATTGGTGAATTTTGTCTTTCTTTATGGAACTTGGAATACTAGATGGAGCAGTGAAATTAACTTATTATTGAAATACGAGAACAGATTATTATTATTATTTTTAAAAACGTAAGAACTCACTAATTTTAATCAAAAATTAATAGACCTAAAACACTTTTACCCTATAATTTATAACAGTTATAACACCAACCATTTACTTTCTTCATAATCCACTAACAGAAGAAATGCAACTACAACCAAGGCTTTAAAATTTAAAAAAGTCCTAAACCACAATAGCAATTGCAACATCAAGATCTATGAAGTCTCCACTTCAGTCCCACGTGTTCAAAATTTTCTAAGATATCAAGAACACAACAACACTGCAACTTTGACCACAACTTAGAACCTTATCTGCAACTGTGGTTGCAATTGCAATGCAGTTGCACAAACCTCAAAAATTGCAATAGCAGTTGCGGTTACAAACTGCAATTCTAAACCATCATAAATGGAATTGCAATCGAGTCAAGCAACAACAACAACAACAACTACTTCATCATCAGTCATTACTTTCGAGGTTTCAAAAACAAGTCCACAGAGTAATGTCAACCTACATTTGTCTATAATTTTTTCACAATCTAAAAGAAGTTCTTCGAAGAACAAATGGAAATAACTTTCCCACAAGTCAAAAGTAATATATACAAACATGAAGCATATTTGAACAAACTTCTAAGATCTATAAACACTGTTGTGTGAACTGTTACTTCAATGTGGACTAACAAGAACAATTCATAAGATTTATAACACCAAGGATTTACCTTCTTCACTATCCACCACACCTTCTTCTTCATCCTCATCATCACTCCCCGTGTAATCAGCCCCATATCTCTGGTTCAAATAATCCACAGCACCCTGCGTGAGCACGAGCTTATCAGCGTCGAGAATGTCGTACAAATTCAGCGTTCTCGGTGTGTGCATCTTCAGCGTCCCAATGTTCCTGCTCGAGAGCCTCACGTTGTCGGGCACCTCCGTCATCAGGAACATCGCCTTCTCCTTCGGGTCCAGCCCCCACCGCTTCATCGCCGCCACGAACTCCCTCGTCCGCGGCTTCTCCGCGAACTCCGCCGCGAAGTCCTCCACCACGATGGCGCTCGAGGAGGCGCTGGCCATGGCGGTGGAGATCGCGAGCCGCTTCTCCTTGCGGTTGATCTTCACGCTCCAGTCGCGCGGCTTGGGCCCGAAGATGACGCCTCCGCCGGGCCGGAGCGGCGTCCGGTTGGAGCCGCGCCGCGCCCGCCCGGTCTTCTTCTGCGGGAAGGGCTTCCGGCCGCCGCCGCTGACCTCGCCGCGCGTGAGCGTGGAGGCCGTGCCGCGGCGCTTGTTCTGGAGGTCCGTGACGACGGCGCGGTGCACGACGGCGCGGGCGGTGGCGGGAGGCGCGGAGCGGAGGTCGAGGAGGGACTCGCCGACCTTCTCGCCGGAAAAGTTGAGAACGGGAATGGGAGAAGCCTTGCAAGAAATTGAGAAGGAAGTGGTGGTGGTGGTTGTGAGGGGTAGAATGGGAAAGTTGAATTTTTGAGGGTGGAATTGGGGTGAAGAAAGTAAAATGGAGGATGAGGAAAAGGAAAGAGAAGATGGGGTGGTGGGTGTTGTGAGGAAGAGTGAAGCCATTTTTGCAGAATCTGTGGAGTCACAGTTTTGCTCTTCCTATCCTATCTGTTATGGATAACATTTGGTGCTGCAAGTGTGTGAGAGAAGAAGAAGCTAACTTTAATTTATCAACATTTTTATTTTTAATTTCATTTTCTTTAAATTATTATATTTCAAACTATTATTAAAATGAATCTTTTGATGGATAGTTTTGTTAAGACTTTGAATATTCTTATATTTATTAATTGATTTAGAATTAGTTAAAAATAAATTTAAACTCAAAAGATATGTGTATTTCAATGTGGATCTCTTTTTTTTTATTAAAAGAATTATAAAACAAATAAATAAATAAGAAGATATATATCTTTTTCCTTTACCTTAATAATTGCAATTGATATATTAGACTAAGAGTGTTATTTTCTTTTTCTCTCTTTTTCTCTATTTTTTTCTCCCTCTTTCTCTCTGTTTTTTTTTTTCTCTCATACTGTGATATATGTTTTCTTACTTCCATTCCCTCTCTTCCTCACATCATATTGTATTTTTTTTTCTTTTTTTCATTTATTTTAACATGTTTATCTCATCTTTACGAAAATATAAGCTAATTCTTATTACCCTCTCATTTTTTAATTTTAAACCTTGTATTTGAAAAATATTGCATTGTAAATTTTGATATTTGTAAAAATGTTTTACAATAAGTGTTTGGTGAGATATAATTGTATATAGATAATAATTGCTTTTATTATTTATATGGAGAAACTTCTTTTTATAAAGATTCTAAATCAGAATATTGAGTTTACTTATTGTAGTTTGTTCTGGTGTCTGAGGAACTTTCCAAAGTCAAAATAATTGTATATGAGATATTTATCTTGTATATTCTTTTAAAAAATTCAAAAAATCATTTAAACTTTTGTACGTATTTTATTTAGAAAAACTTCATCCGGTCTTAAGACGCGTTCAACACTTTGATCTAATTTTTAATTTTTTCGTCTAGGCCTATAGCTAAGCATATTGTGTTCCAATATCTAATCCACACTTATGTAAATCATTAGAAATACAAAAACATATTATTATTTTGTTATTTTCAAAATATAAAAGTCTCAACAAGATTGAATAAATTATTTGAATTTCATAAATAGAAAGAATAGTTAAGCCTAAAAATATATATTAAATATTTGTTCATAAAAAATAATATGTAAGATGCGAAAAAAATAGTACTTTAAATACTTAGTAATTCCAAATTCAATATATATTAAACTTTTTATGTTTATAAAAATTAACTAAAAATGTATTAAATATTAAAAAATGGAAATGTAAAATAGCAAATCATGGAAAATCAAAATACAGCATCGATGGATGAATTTTATAAAACAAATTCGAAAATAAAAAAGCAACATCAACAAAAAATGAATATTCATTGTGGTTGAATATTATATTATATTATATTAATTTTTTAATTTAATTCGATAGAAGCCCTAACGTCAACGTTTGCCATGTGTGAATGGTCAAAGGCATCCCTCGAACAAAAACGAAACCTAAAAAACAACAAATTCAAATACGGCACCGTTTAGCCTTCCTTCTTCTGTGGTCCACACGATTTCCATTCAAAAGCACCCAAATCAAACCAAAAACTAAAAATTCCCTTTTTCATTCCATTCTTCTCAACACAAACCAACCTTTTCTTCCTCCGATTCGTGCCTTTCGTCGAGTACCGGATCTCCCCTCTTCTCTCCGCCCATAATCTTCCCTTCTCAGGCCACTTCGCCGCTTCCCCGATATGAATCCCGAGTAGTATGCTTCGTTTCCCCCTTATGATTGCACCAACAATTTGATCCCTTTTGTTTGTTTTTCAAAAGGGTGTTCGTGGATGTGCCCAATTTTGTTTCAATGGGGTGGTTTCGGGGTTTCGATTTTTCCTGTTTGGTAACCCTAGATTGGATCGATTTTTCTTGTTTGTGGTTGAATTTTTTTTTTTTTTTGACAAATATTAGAAATATGTGTATCTGCATGTGATTTGAATGAATTGAAACATAATTGGCCTCGTGTGAGGTCTTGTGATCAAGAGGGTATGATCTCATATATGTCTATGCGTGTTGAAGAATGTCTCGAGAGATGTCAATATCTTACACTGAGGAATTAGTCTCTGGTTCTTGATCAGGATACCTGTGCAATAAGAGTGAATTGGAAAAAAAAATGGATAACGTGTTTTTATTTAATATTGATTGTGGATCCGATAAAATGGATTCTTGGTTTGAATAATTTGGAATATAATTTTGATATGGGGATCATCATGCTATAATTAATCTGAGAGGGGGCTAAAACTATTACTGATTGACAATTGGTGGATGATATTTTGTTCGTAATTCATGTGCCAGATTTGAAATGAGAAATCTATCGGTTTTGTTGTATTTATATATATATATATATATATATATATATATATTTGTTTAACTTTAATTAAAGGAGCAAGTGGCCGATCATGGTCTTGATGGATCAATTTGTAATCCGAATTTACGGTTTTTTTGTTGTCTGTGTATGATTTTTATGATTTTGTCGTTATAAAATGTCTTAGTTGATCTTTGAGGTGAGATGCTACGACTGATTACTGGTCTATTTTAAATGAGAAACTTCATGTGATGCTGTTATTTATGCAGTGACTATCTGTTCAAGCTCCTCCTGATTGGAGACTCTGGTGTTGGTAAATCGTGCCTTCTTCTAAGATTTGCTGTAAGTTATTTATGGTTTGTTTTATTTTATATTGTAGTTTTTGTGTTGTTTCCTTCTACTTGTTTACCGTGTTGTTCACCTCCTTGTACAGATTATTCTCTCTCCTAACCAAAAGATTTACGTGCTTTGAGTAAACTGTTTTGAAATGGACATTAACATCATATTTAAAAGTAGTTACCCACATATTCTCTTCTTAGGTTTAGTTGTTTTTGGGTGGGCATTACCTTCAGCTTATTGGGTTCTTTTCCCTTGCTTTCCTCATTGGTCTAAGTGAAAATGTGGTGTGCAGTGAAATGGTCTTGTGTGGTTGTCTAAAGTACGTGTCTAGTGACATTATGTGTGGAAGACTGTAACCTTGATGCCTTATTTTTCATGTTGTTTTTGTCTTGGAGACTGTACACAAATGCTCAATACTGTTATTTAAATTACTACCTTAATGATAATGTCAATGTTGTGCTACAGGATGATTCGTACATCGAGAGCTACATAAGCACCATAGGAGTTGATTTTGTGAGTACACTATAAGACCTTAATTTGGATTGGAACTCATTTGAGACTGTTTCTCAACTGATCATACATTTTACTTTGTGAAGAAAATCCGCACTGTTGAGCAGGATGGGAAGACAATTAAACTACAGATTGTATGTATCTAATTGGCTTGATATTGCTTTTTCGTTTGCTGATGTTATATTTTCAGTAAGCTTGTGATATATGTTTAAACTTTTTAGAGGTTTTGTTGTTCATTTCTATATAAATTTCAAGGATCCCTTTTTTTCTAAGCTATTGTGTTGCTACAAAATATGAGATTCTGAGTCACTGAAATTCTTGATTATATTGACAGATCTTTTCTTACTTGGTTTACTATTGTAGTGGGATACTGCGGGACAAGAACGATTCAGGACAATAACTAGTAGCTACTATCGTGGAGCACATGGAATCATTGTGGGTGGTGGTTTCCTTAGCATAAGATTTTAAATTTAAAAGGTTCCCTATCTTTATGGGGATTTTGTTGCATTCTTCACTAACTGGATCCTTCACAGATTGTTTATGACGTGACGGATGAAGACAGCTTCAATAATGTGAAGCAGTGGCTCAGCGAAATTGACCGTTATGCTAGTGATAATGTTAACAAACTTTTGGTTGGAAACAAGAGTGATCTGACAGCAAACAGAGTTGTATCATATGACACAGCTAAAGTAAAACCTTGGCATATATCACTTTCTGTTTATGATTGTTGGAATGAAAATGTTAATGTTCCTCAACAAGCACATCTCAACCCACCTTTGTTTTTCTCCTATTACAGGAGTTCGCAGATCAAATTGGAATACCTTTCATGGAAACAAGTGCAAAAGATGCTACAAATGTGGAAGAGGCATTCATGGCCATGTCTGCTTCCATCAAGAACAGGTACTGTACCTGTTCCTATTTATTGTAGATTGGATGAATACATATATTAAACAATATCACTTAAGCTTAGGGTGCACTTCTTTGAGCTTTTTAAATGTTTGTTTATGATAATATATCTTTTACAAATTCTACATTTTTTGGCTATCTAGAGAAGCACTAAAGCAATTGTCTGGGTCTATATAGGACATATCCATTTTTTACAGCACTTGATGACTGTAGCACAATTTATAAAATTGATAATACTGTAAATTAACATCAGACAAAACTCTTAAATCAACAGGGAATCAGCATTTTAAAAACGATCATAGTACACAATATCAAATGCTTAAATTTTTTTCTGTAATGATTGTGGTATTGGCATCAAAGTTAAAAAACTAAGTTTGAAAATTATAAAAAAATAGCTAGAGTATTTGTAGTGTACAACTCTGATAGAGGTATGGCATGACACAACTATTATCTTGCAGTACCTACACAAAATAATTAAGCTTCAGCATTTCAGTGTTCTTTAGTTAAAGCCTGTTTATCTTATGTTTCATTGAGTGTTGATTTGTGAAATTGGAAGTGAAAGAGAAGATGAAATTGTGATGGTAAGTTTACCCTTGTGCAGAATGGCAAGCCAACCTTCTGCGAACAATGCAAGGCCTCCAACAGTGCAGATCAGAGGGCAACCAGTGGGGCAAAAAGGTGGTTGTTGCTCTTCCTAACCGGATGGTGTTGAGATCCATTTTGCTTGGTCTACACTTACTTACCTTTTGCATGTAAGGGGTATGTTATTTCACTAAATAGTGGACCGGTGTCACATAATTCGTCCTCTGCTTTGGGAATTGTGGCCTAGCTGATCCCATTCTTTACATATACTCGAATGCTATGCTTGTGCTTAGTACTTGTTAATGATAAAACTTTATTCCTACTCTAGTCTATTTTTACCATGGCAATACTACTTTCATTTACTCTGCTTCCAAACACCCTTTGTGCTTTATAACATGCATTAGTCTCATACATCATAACAAAAAGTTGTGATCAATTACTATTACTGTTGGTAAACAATAATCATGGTTTTGTGCCTTTCTAAATATAAATAGTTGGAAGTAAATATACAAAGCCTTGTTATATATCAGCACAATGTTTCTTCTATGGTTTTGTTTAGGGAAGAATGTGAAAGAAAGAAGGGAAAGTAGAATGATTTGTTTTAATTAAAATAAAGTAAAGTATATTTTTTTGGATTGTTTGGTAGAAAAGGAGATTAAGTAAGGGAAGTTAAATTTTCTTTCCGAGTTTGATATAATGGACAATGAAAACAAGGACAATGATATTATATGTAAAATGTCATAATTACACTTGTGAGGTAATAGAATGTGAAAATCAATTTAACGGAAATATATATTAGAAGAATATTTTTATGTAAAAATGCTATTTTTACCCTTGTAATATAAAATATATCATAATAATTACAGAAAAGAATTTGAGCAATCGTTGTGCTACTTATTATTTTTAGTAGTTATTTTATATTAAAAAAATGAACATTTTGAGGAGTTTTCACTTTTGTTTCTTAAGTTTCAAAATTTAATAATTTGTGTGTATATTATTACCTTTGAAAATAAATTGTACCTTACTTTAAATTATAATGATTATATTCATCATGAAAACGGGTTTCCTTTTCTCTAACCTATTTTAGATTGGTGGGATAAGTTTGCGTGGAATTCACTCAGTTTTTTTTTTTTTTTTAAACAGCAGAATTCACTTAGTTGTGTTTTATACTTTTTTTTCTACACGTTTTGTGGTTTCAAGTTTTGCTAGTTTTTTCCTCCCTCAATGTTTTTCTTTTCTTCTTTTCACCATGTCAAACACATTGCTTGTATGATCAAATCAAAACCAAAAACACGAGACTGCATAGAACACAAGCTCTAAATCACACCAATAAAAAATAACTACAAATTCATTTAAAAAAATAAAAAAAAAATGATCAAAAGTAAGTTTTCTTTAATTTTTTTAACTTTTCTAACTAAACGGTTTGGTTCGAAGTTTCTAACTAAAAATAAATAAAGCAATACACTTAATCGATTATTGAATTTAAATATTAATATTACATTTAAAATTATAGCTATATATATATCCTAAATGTTGTTTTATGACATGATTATGTTTTATTTATAATACTTTCTATTTATAATATTTTCTATTTATAATATTTTAACAAGTTTGTGTTGTAATTTTTAGTGATAATTATTTAACTTTCTTATATTTAAGAGTTATAATTATGAGTTTATATGAGAAAATACATTTTTATTTGATAATTTTTAATTATATAGTTTAAAAATTTGTTTACAAAATAATTGCAAGCTTTTCAGAAATATTTTAATAATTTTATGATAATAAAATCTATAAAAATCAATGTGAAAAAACTATAAAACATTAATCTGCAAATTTTATAATAAATTAAAATCAAACTAAACCACAAACACCTCTACTTAAAACTATGATCAGGACTTATAATCTAAAAAAATTACAACCTACATAACAAAAAGACCAATCGGAATAATTGCATCTTGTTCACGATTCTTTTAAGGGATTAAATTCGTAATAATCAATGTTTAAATCAATGTTTTTAAATACGAAAAAAATAAATCTAATTTATACTAAACTCTAAATCCTAAATCCTATTTATTATTTTTACCATTCAAAAAATCATAAACCCTAAACTCTAAATCCTATTTATTATTTCTACCATTCAGAAAACTTTGCTAATAAGAGCTTACTTAGGTATCCAATGTTTGACAATGCAAAATTTTCAGATTTTCAAGTCTAAAATCTGTGTCTTGCAAATGTTTATCAGTGTTGTTTGATCAAATTACAGACCGCAAACAAATCTGATAGCGAAAGCGATGAATTGTTTAGGTAATTCCGCAAATTTGAAATCAAAACTGAGAATTCAATCTATAAATAAAAGGAAACTCAACAACATTTATGTCTGATCCGCCACCATATAAGCCCCCAGAAAAGGCTACAAGGACAGACAGTGAAGGTATGAAGAACAACCTAAATTTACATTGCTCCACTTTCTAATTCAGGAAATCCAATTACCAAGTTTTTTTCCTTCTCAACACCAAATCAGAGAACCCAAAATTGACAAAAAAACAAGGACAGCCAAATCTCACAAGGAACCTCACTTCCCACCCAAGGTTGGGAATTGCCCAGGATCCTCAATTGATGGAGCTGCAACATTGCTCCCTGCATTTCCACCGTAACCTCCTCCACTGCCACCTCGACCGCCACGGCCACGGCCCCTCCCGCGGCCACTGGTGTTGTAGTACCTTTCCCCTTCAGCTGGCTTCAGAAACTCATTGATGTTCACAGACTGAGTATCAATGTCCAACAAAACAAACTCAAGTTAGATGAAAGCCATAAATGTTACCAATAAGAAAAATCTTACATAGGTAACACAAGTTGAATGAGAGAATGAACAAAAACTAGACTAGATAATCAAAATTGGAATCAACTCCAAAGTAATAATAATGTGAACAAATTGTGTAGAACCTAGAACAATAAAAATAAAAACAATGGTATATAAGCAGAGATTAACTATAAAACCAAAGATGGCATGAATTTCAACACAGTTAAAATGAAGTTGGATAATGGCATATGAACCTCTTCACTGTAATAACTGACCAAACTGCTACTATAATCACAAGAAAAGCAATTAGGGTAGATAAAAAATCAAGATAAAAAATATATTTAAAACACGTATATGCTACAGGTTACTTCCAGCATAAAAAAGTTGACAAATTCCAATGTTCCTCATTTTTCATCAGTTTCTGTCAAATTCCCTAAAATGGCTTTTGAAATGTGAAAGTTGTTAAATTAAAATTAGTGTTCATTGTGCTACCAAAATGGTAAAAAGAAATACTAGAAGCAACAACTAAGCTTTCAAAATATAATTTGACAATTGAGGAAAAATTTGGTCACTCATGGAGCTTAATACAAAGTAATCAAAGACAAATAAAAAAAGTTACAAAGTCACCTTCTTGGATTTCTCCTCCTTCTCCAAAGCATCTTTACGCTTATCCTTCTCAGATCCCTGGAAAAATTTTCAATTGTCAAACTATATCATTAGGCATCATTAATATAAAATAATTACAAATTTAGGTCAAAATGGGACCAAGAAAATCTCACCAATTTAATAAATATCTCATCATTGCTCTTCTTGTTTGACAGTGGCTGCATGGATGCAAACTCCTTGACATCCACCTTTCTTGTTTCAGTCTTCAGAGCCTGCAGGGCCTTCCTTCTCTCTTCCAGCACTTTCTCATACTCTTCCAAGGTCATCTCCTGCAACCATTTTAAATTCCAATTAGCATTGGATGAACAATAACCTGGAGAATATAAATTTCAAATATACCCACTTAAAGCATACAAGTAAGAAAAAAAAAATGCAATCAAGACCCTACACTTTAAAAATTGCATAGCAGCAAACAGAATGCAGTGACAGTGAGATGTACTACACAGAACCAAAGCTTAATAATTTACATGATCTATCACTCATTAATAAGACATATATTCTGTTTGTCTCCTGATCATGAACTGCAGAAAACCTAGAATTTACAGCAAGAGATTCAAAATAAATGGCGAAGCTTTAATGGGATTGATCATTCACCTTGTCCTCAGGCTCCTTCTCTTCATTTTCATTAGCAGGACTGTCCTTGTTTCCTTCTGCTGCATCTTCCTCAGCAGGCTTCTCATCCCCAAAATTCTTTTCAGTTTCATCGGCAACTTCCTCCGTCACCCTAACACATTTAATAAGAAAAACAAATCACCAAAAGCTTTCGAATGGATACATATAAACTCTTTTGCAGAATTTGTGATCATATCTTCATTCCTATTAACACATTGCTTACTGAGCAATTTCATCAGACTGGGTACCCCAGTTTCCTCGTCCAGCACCATCCCGTTTGAATTCATTTCTGCAGATAGAACAATTCATAACATTATATATGAAGAGATAGAGAGAAAAACAGAACAAGAATAAAGAAATATTAGTTAGCTATGAACTATAGTGTTACCCTCGCCCAGTTCCACTGTGGCGTTCAAAGGCTCTTCTTGGGCGTCCATCTTCACCAACTTCGCCATTGCTAAAACCACCACGACAACCACGACCACCACCGCGATAGGGTCCGCGCGGTGCGCCATAACCACGTCTTTCCGAGGGATTTCCAGCCTCTCCTTCAAAAGATCCCTGGTTAGCAGGGGCAGATGAGTTCTCATCATTGGAAAAATCACGACCAAAGCCACTGCCGCCACCACGTCCACGTCCGTATCCTCGTCCACCTCGGCCGCCTCCCCGGCCACCATAAGAAGTTTCATTTTTCGCCTCCCTCACTACCAGAAAGACAGGAAAAAACCATGAGAAAAGCAACACAAGTATATCATCACTGCAATGGTCATTCAGGAATCAAGGTAGCAACAAAAGCAAGTTGAAATAAACTCAACACTGAAAGTCCATATATACAAATACTTGATAAAGTAATTACAAGAAATCAACAAGTAAATAAATATTTGAAGAGATTCAGTACCAACCAATAAACAAATGTAACTTTTAAAAAGCCTAAGATTAAAGCTATGAGGGCCATATCACATATTCCAAACAAATAGTCAACAACCAAAACACGTTCAACCACATACGTTAACACATGACAAGTATCATAATAATCCCAATTAAACTCCAACACGCAACCATACACAACTCCTAAAAAACAATGATGTAAAACTAATACATTAAACACCTTTTATCCCAAAATACTAAAAGCAAAAAGGTCCACACAAACCAGGGGCAAGTAACAACCAAAAACAACAAAATCCAATCCAAAATAAAAGCCACGTCTTTTCTAAAACAGAACAAATTCATAAACCCAGTTACCCCTTCAAACCCATCAATTTACCCAACCCAAATAATAAGACAAAAAACGGCTTTCAATTTCATACAAAATAAAATGAATAAATAAACCAAACTAAAATCAACACAAAACCCGCATCTTTTTAAAACCATGAACAGATAAATCTCTTTACTCCCTTAAACCCCGTCAGCAAAAGCCACAATTTCATGACCCAGATAAATATAATGAACAAAAAACAAACTTTCAATTAGAAATGAGAGAAAAAAAATGATAACATAAACGAAGGCACGAAACCAACCAGCCTGAGTGGGAGGGATTGGCTTGGAAGGCATCTGAGCCGGCTTGCTCGGCTGAGCCACCGCCGCACCCCCGCGGGGTCCAGGCTTGCCCTGCTCCTTCTTCGGCGCGGCGGCGGCCTTCAACTGCTCGGCCGCGATCAACTGCGACGGGTCCTCGGCATCGTCGCCCAACAAATCAAAGGGATTGGCAGTGGCCATTTGGAAACGCGACCCTTCTCAGAAAAACCCAAAAAGCTTACTTCTTTCGGCAGAGCACGCAAAAGGGTTAACTGAAGCAGGGTTCCATGGCTGATTCGAGATGGAAAGTGAAGGTGAAATGGGAGAATGAATGGAGAAAGAGAGTGATGAAGAAAAACCCTAGCCGCAGGGTAAGAGAGAGAAGAGAGGGTGTGAAAAGAGTGACACTAACCTAATCTCTATCTTCTCAATTTATTTATACTTTCAGATTTCCTTTTCCAGTTTTCCTCACAACACAAACCCTCTTCTCTTATGCAAAACTTCTCATTTTTTTTCAATTTAAAATTAGCTTTTTATTTTCATAACTTTATATGATCATGTTGATTTTATAAAATAAATATGAAGTTGGTACTTTTACATGAAAGATGGTGGGAGAGTATTGAGGAAAATAAACATGATAAAGTGGATAAAAATTTGAAGCGTAATTTGTAACATTTCCATGGTTATTATAGACATACTTAATTTATTCAGACAAATATTGTGAAATAAAAATGTGGATAGTTAAATAAATATAATATAAGTAAAAATGAGTTTTGTATATTAAAATATAAATATATATAATTACAAATTAATATATATATATATATATATATATATAACATCTTATTTTTATTACTTATAAATAAAAATACAATATCAAGAAATGAATTCGGTGTTTTATATTTTTTTATTAAATAAAATAAATTATCTTAGAATTGCCTTATGACACTTTGATAAGCAGTTAAAAATACTGTTGCATAGTAGTGAAGAAAAAAAATTAATATAGGAAATTTTGTGCCTATCCAATTTTGATTGTTGTTTTTCCTGTCCATATAGGAAAATGGATCAAAATTCAGTTCCATCTAAATTTAGGCCCGATTTTTCCTTATTACAAAAAAATAAATAAATAAAATGAAAATAAATTGAAAAATAATTTTTATGAAAAAAGTTTATATAAATTATGAAAATAATTAATAAAATATTAATTAAAAATTAAGTGACAATTGTATTGTTAATTACTTTTTAAAATTCATAAAAAGTCAATCATTATTGATATAGATAATTAACATATTTTTGAATCATTTAATTAATTTTAAAATTTAATATAAATTAATAATAAATGTGTAATCAATTAACTTAATAAAAAAATTATTAACAGTAATAATTAACCTAAAAAGTTAATAGGAGATAACATTTTGTAATAATAATTAATATTAAGTATTCATTTAAAATTATTGAATTTGAATATATATTGCTATAAGTTCACATTAATAACATAATTTTATTATTGAAATTATTATTATTTTAAGGGTTAATTTCTTTAATTTATGCTTAATAACATGAAATACTTGAAAATTATATATAAATTTTAATTGAAGTAATTTTTTATTAATAATTCAAAGGTTAGATATTAATATAAACATAAATTAGATAAAATTAATAAAACGAGAAACAATGAGAACATAGGATAGAAGGAATTGGTATATTATATAATGATTAGTTTTTTCTTATTGGTGATAGTAATAAAAATCTTTCAAGTCATGAAACATGCTTACAATTTCTTAAAATTTATATATCTTAACCTAATATTAAAAGATGAGGGTTATATTGAAGTGAAGGTAAATTATTTATGGATGACTTCATAAATAAATTTAAGAGGAGATTGATATTTTATTTTACTAATTATACGTGGATGTCATTGTAAACTTAAAAGGAGATTGATATTCTATTTTAGTAATTTTTTCTATCACTATAATGTAGCATTTGTGTGACCTTTAAGAATAAGTCAATCAAAATACATATATATGTTAGAGCACAAATTTTCTTAAAGCAAGTGTATTTTACATTGTAACTATTAGGACTTTGTATAATGGTCACATCTTGGACATACCTCCCAAAGTAAATTATTGTTATTTATGATAATGTGTTGAATTTGAACATTTTGGTATGTGAATGGAAGGATTCATATATTTGTAGAGAGATCGAGATGATTTGCACTGTTTAAATCATTAGTGCAATCATGGTCATTACGTTAGTGGAGGCAATATGGACCATTGATTCAAAATGTTACTAAGGACAAATAGTATCTTAATTTTGTGAGGCATGAATAATCAGTGTGTTTAATTAACACTACATAGGTTGATGCCCTTGAATTGTCACGTGTGAAAAAATAACGACATGAGAATGGATGCATTTAATACATACATGTTATTTGATGCAATGTGGGCCCTTGATGTTTTAAAGTAAACTCAATATTGTAGCATAGTTCTTCGTGTATGAACAATACAAATATGAGAACAAGTTTAGTGGTGATTTATGCATTAGTCAATGCAATGTGGATAGTTGCTTTGTCTTGCCACAAAAAATACACTATAAAATAATGCAGAATTAGTCTTGTTTGAATAGTGAGTCCACAATTTTGAATGCAAGATTTGCCAAATTTGAATATTGAACTCTATAGAATTATCATTCATATTAGGTTATGGTGTTGTTTAATTTTTTATGTTTTTTTCATTTCTTTATCTGATGTTCTGATTGATCTTTGTGATGTTCCTTTATCTAACATTCATTCACGCACATCTGATAAAGTGAAAGGTCTGTTCAACGCTTTTTCATCTATTCAATGTTCTTTCGTTTGTTATTCAATTCTTTAGACATTGTTGTTGATCAACAATTTATTATCGTTCAACTGATGGTGTTATAATATGATATAATCTTCGTATTGTTAGACGTAGCTACACATTTTGTTGGTTTAAGCACTCAATTAAAATTGCAGGGTGTTGAACTTTTGTCTTAAAGTCAAGTTATCTCAAACTTGAATAGGATTGGACTTGATTACATGAGTAGGATCATGAACATATTTTATATGTTGCGACACATAGAACACTGGATATAGTTTTGACAACTTAGGAGACAAAGATATTTGATAACCAACTGAACCAATTCATCTTAAAACTTTCAACGGTCTAATAAATTTTGGTGACAACTTTCTAGATTTTAAGGTTTGACCCACACTAGTTGTACGAAAAAGTTTTAGAAAGACATGTTCCCCGATTTGGAACTCAAGAAGTTTCCTCCTTCGATCACAATATCTCTTCCGACAATCCTATTATGCCTTCATCTTTTTCCTTGTCATTTTGTTTGTATGTTTTTGCCTTTGAATAAAATTGGTTCCACTGCATCTGTTGTACATACAGGTATCTCTTTTACTAGGCTCACCCTCTCCAATTCTCTTGGTCCTTGGGTTCTAGACTCAAGTGCCACAAATCATATTATTGGTAATAAATTCTTTTTTCTCTTCTTTGTCTACCTTTGGTCATTTACTTTCCATTACCATGGCTAATGGTTCTAAGGTCTCATCCCATGGTGTTGGTAATGTTCATCTTTTTCCTTCTTTGCCTATTGATGATGTTTTTTATGTCCCTAGATCACCTTTTAATTTATTATCTATTAGTCGTCTTACTTGTTCACTTGATTGTATTATTTCTTTTACTAAAGATTCAGTTTGTTTGCAGGACCGGAGTTCGGGACAGATGATTGGCACTGGATGTGAGTCTCATGGTCTTTATTTTTACGAACATCTGCTCATGTTGGCATGGTCATGGACTCTCCATCTCTCCTTCATGCTCAGTTGGGACATCCTAGTCTTGCCAAGATGCAACAACTTGTTCTAAGTTTATCCAAGTTGTCCACTTTGTCTTGAGAGTCATGTCTTTTAGGAAAATATAGTCGCAATTCTTTTCCTAGTAGTGTCTCCCAACGTGCTTTGTCCCCTTTTGCCTTAGTTCACTCTGACATTTGGGGACCAAGTTGCGTTAAGTCTAATTTAGGATTTTAGTATTTTGTTAATTTTATTAATGATTATTCAAGATATACTTGGTTATTTTTGATGAAAAAAATCATTCTGAGTTGTTTTTAATACTTTAATCCTTTTTTAATGAAATTAAAGATCAATTTGGTGTTTCAATTCGAATCTTACGGAGTGATAATGCTCGTGAGTGTCTTTCTTAGTCTTTTACCACTTTTATGAAATCTTATGACATTCTTCATCAAACCTCTTGTGCTTATACACCTCAACAAAATGGGGGTGGCTGAGCGCAAAAATAGATCTTGTTAGAAACTACTCGCACTCTTTTAATTCATGGTAAGGTTCCTCAATGTTTTTGGGGTGATAATATTCTTAGTGCATGTTATCTTACTAATCGTATGTCATCTTCAGCTTTAGAAAATAAAATTCCTCATTCTATTTTGTTTCCTCATGAGTCTCTCCATCTCTTACCCCTTAAAATGACGTTTGTTCGCTTATTTATAGTCATTACAACTCTTCAAAGGTGGTCTCTTTATCAACTGGATGTCAAAAATTCTTTTCTTAATGGGGATTTGTAGGAAGAGGTTTATATGGAGCAACCTCCAGGTTTTGGTGCTCAGGGGGAGTCTTCTAGATTGGTATGTCATCTTTGCAAATCTTTATATGGTCTCAAACAGTCTCCAGGGCCTGGTTTGGAAAGTTTAGTAGTGTTGTTAAAGAGTTTGGTATGACTCGTAATGAGACAGATCATTTAGTTTTTTTATCACCACTTGAATGTTGGGTGTATCTATCTAGTTGTATATGTTCATGACATTGTTCTTACATGTAGTGATTACCATGACATTTCTCAATTTAAACAACATATATGTCGCCATTTTCAGACCAAAGATCTTGATAAACTTATATATTTCTTGGGGATTGAGGTAGTACAATCCAATAATGGTATTGTTATCTCTCAAAGGAAGTATGCATCGGATCCTTTGGAAGAAACTGGATTAATGAATTCTAAATCTGTGACACACTCATGGACCTTAATGCTAAACTTTTACCTAGTTAGGGGGAGCCCCTCTCAAATCCGGAGAAGTACAGAAGATTAGTTTAAAAACTGAACTATCTTACTGTTACTCGTCCTGATATTTCTTTTGTAGTTAGTGTGGTGAGTCAATTCCTTAACTCTCCATGTGTGATCATTTGAATGCAATTACTCGTATATTGAAGTACATTAAAGGTTCTCCTGGAAAAGGCCTTCTATATGGTCATAATGACCATACTAGAGTTGTATGTTATACCGATGCGGATTGGGCCGATTCTCCATCGAATAGAAGATATATTTTCGGATATTGTGTTTCTATTGGTAGTAATTTGATATCTTGGAAGGGTAAGAAACAACATATTGTGACAAAATCTAGTGCTGAAGCAGAATATAGAGTCATGGCCTTAGCTGCCTGTGAACTTATTTAGCTCAAACAATTACTGAAAGAATTGTAATTTGGAGAGGTCACTCAAATGACACATGTGATAATCAGGCTGCTATTCATATTAGCTCAAATCCCGTCTTTCATGAGAAGACTAAACATATTGAAATTGATTGTCATTTTGTTCGAGAAAAAAATTATATATAGAGACATCAAGACTGAATTTGTTAATAATAAATTTATATGCACCAAAATTGATTATATTTGTAACAAACTTGGTACATATAATTTATATGCATCAGCTTGAGGGGGAGTGTTTAATGTAACAGATTTGTTTAGCGCATGTTATCTGTTATTCTGTTACTATTTTTTATCTATACATAAACAACCCTATGTGTGTGTTTTAAACACAAGGGAAATTAACCCTATACATATTTCTCTTTATATTAATAATAATAAATGCATTATGAGTATTCCACGAAGACAATTCTAAAAACGAATTCAATAATATCCTTTCATAAATACTATTTTGAAATCAATTATACTCTATTAAAAAATTCACATTATGTTATTTGAGATGTTTTGGAAAGAACGTTTTAAAAATATTTTTTTCTCTATTATAAATTTCATAATGATAAATGAAACTAAGATGCTTCTTGAAAAGATTATTAATTCTACTCTATTCCAAAATTTTCATTTTGTAATGATAAATGTTATTACTAGTGCTCTAGAGAGTCTCAAGTATTGGAAAGTTGATTCCGTAAAAGTCTTTCTCAAATAGTGTTGAATTCTTTGTAGAATAACTTTTTTAAGAAATTAATTTTCGATGTGTGCAACAATCTAAAATTTAATAAACGTTTAAGGAAATTTAGTTATTTCACATATTTTTTGAGTGCGAGGAGTAGAAGAAAGCTTCTTCCTGCACTTCCATGATATATTCCTTTACCTCTATACTATACGAAAAAAGATGATTTTATGCTTCAAATTAAATTTTTAATCCAACACTATTATCACCCAAAATTCGAATCATGTACTTTTTTCGTTTAGTACATTCTTCGTTGCCTTCAGCATTGATCAACTTGTTCGTTGCATGCGTTGTTCCTTCATTCTCTATTACAAATTAAAACAAAGGTAAGGTTTGTTACGCGTGTTTTGTATTGTTGTATAAAGTTGATTTAGTATATTGGACAGCGTAGACAATGACAAATAAGAGATATTAATTTCGTGGTTTTACAATCTTTTGGATTCCAATTTGTGGCATTGCTTCTAACTTTAATTTCTTTTGTGCATTAATTAATTAATGCAATGCAATTTTGGGAAATGGAGAGACAGATAAGTTTCTTTTTCAAACTCACCAGACTTTTGATTCTCTCATTCACTATCTTTTTCTTTCCTTCAAATTCACCAGACTTTTGGTTTTCTCATTCACTATCTCTTCTTGGATTCTCCACCAACTTATTCTTACTCACTTTACTTCTGGTTTTTAATTTTTTGTGCATTAACTAATAATGCTTTTGGGCAATGAAGAGATAAATAAGTTTCTCCTTCAAATTCAATAAACTTTTGGTTTTTTCATTCACATTCTTCACTCTCCACCAACCTGACGAAGAAGTTTCTCCTTCAAATTTACTAGGATTTTAGTTTTCTCATTCACTATTCTTTATCTTTTCCTGGATTTTCTACTGGGTAATAGAGAGATGGAGAAATTAAAGTTAGAGGTAATGTAAGTTAAAATAGGTTGTTAATTATTAGTTAATACACAAAGAAATTAAAGTTAAAAGCAATGTAAGTTAAAATAGGTTGATAAATCTACCAAAAAAGAACTAAATGAGAAAATCAAAAGTCTATTGAGAGTTTGAAGGAAAAACTTCTCTCTCTATTCCCAGATATTAATTATTAATCAATGATAAAAAAATTAAATCTAGAAACAATGTGAGTTAGAATAAGTTGATGGAAATCCAAGAAAAAAATAGTGAATAAGAAAACAAAAAATCTAGTAAATTTGAAGGAGAAACTTCTCCCAATCCATTGCCTAAAATTACATTAATTAATGAAAAGAAATTAAAAGATAGGAAAACCAATGCACAAAAAAAAATAAAAAAAAATGAGAAAACCAAAATCCTAACAAGTTTGAAGAATAGACTTTTATGTCTCTCCATTTACCCAAACTGTATCAATCAATTAATATAAAAAAAATTAAAACTAGAAAATGTGAGTTAGGTAGGTTGGTGGAGAAGAAGAAAAGACCGTAAATAAAAAAAAAAATCAAAAGAGAAACTTTCATGTCTCTGCGTTCAATAATGTTTTGAGAATATCTTCCAGCTAGTAAAATCCGAAAACTATTAGATATTTGAAAATTATTTCCAGATTTAAACTTTTTAAATCTATTATATAAAAACTACATTTTTTAAACATTTTAAATATATTTTTAATTATATAATTTTAACTTTTAATAATTAAAAATAATTTCTTTATTTAATAAATAAGCACTTAAAACTTTTCTCTACTCCTCAATACCTAAGAAACTTCTCCAGTTAAAAGTAACCATTACATACATTTTTTTTTAATTATTCCAACAAAATTATATATTATTGTTTTAATATTTTTTAATACTAATTTTACAAAATGCGAATACCCCTCCTACTTATGTTTCTAGTAGCAATAAAAAGTAATAAACACAAAAATGATGTACAATTGAAAAGATATATTGTAGGATTAAAAAAAAGTACATTATCTTTTATTATATGGATGAAGAAGAATATTACAAATGAGTTATACGATACACTGCTACAAAAATTTACAGACTCAGGTGGACCAGGATAAACAACATGTCATGGATTAATAGAAACTCTTCTCAAACCAAGATGACAAAATTCGACCAGAAAAAGCAAAGAGGGCGAAAAAAAATAAATAAGGCCTAATTGCTCAAGACCTTTTGGAGCCTCAAAAATAATATGGTCTTCCTAAGAGAAATAAATAATCTTCTTACCAATCCTTAAAATCCTGGTAGAACAGTAAGGTCTGCTATTCCTTTAGGGAGATCAGCAATTCCTTTTAGCAGAGTTAACCTGTTTACTCTGATCTTGTCATCGTCCTAAGATACACCAGAAAGAAAATTATACTTCCCGTTAAAAAATATTTTATATTATGGTTATGGAATTCAAACTGCAGAATATATAAGATAAATTTTACAGTCCAAAGCACAAAGAAGCTACAAGAGAAATCCTAATTTTATACCATGAATAACATTTGAAGAAAAGCCCTGCAAGTACAGTAAGATTAACGTACCACCATTACAAAGACATTATTAAAGAAATCCTCAAGTGGCTGTATCAACTGAGATGAAGTTTCTACAAAATCATCTATCTCGAGACCTGTATGAAGAAAATTAAGTATCATAATCAAAATAAAGAAAATGAAAAAAAAATTCAAAATTGCGTAAAAGGAAATTAATTATATTAAGTATAGTGCCAAGTTAAAAAACATTATATTGCATTGCATAAATATAAAAGCGCACTATAGATAATACCAACTATATACGCAAAATTGGTAGACATATGGAGAAAAATACCAGGATTGATACTCTTTTTAACAGATAAAAACGTGTTCCATAAAACTCTCTCTTCATTTGTCACAAAAGCAGCCTCATCCACCTAATCATGTAAGTTTAAGAATCAAGAGAAGATAAATGTTAAAATAATAGACATAGTAGAAGGGAAACGCAGAATCTACTCATATAAATGGTTCATGATAGAGATATGTTCTTTTGTTATGTTATTTCGCATCCATTAGTCAGTTACAGTTGACACATGTCTTTTGATTATCCTTTGGTGTATGTGTGCGTGTCTCTCTCTCTCTAGTATGTGTGTGTGTGTGCATATATGTAGAAGTATTACATAGGATTAGGATCTGTTCACATCATGGGTAGACGTTTGTCAACTTACAACCGTCGGATTTATTCATACAAGTTCAAAATTATTTCGAAGTTTATTGCACAAGTTAACTTTAACATTTAATATGAAATTTAAAAATTTGTAAATTTTCATTCGTAAATATTTTTATGATACCACTTTGGTTCCATGGAAGTTGAGTTATACATTTCAAATTTTCTCATATTTCATGGAGGGAAGTAGGTGTGTGGATGGTTTGGCAGCCTACGGTTTCAGAATTTCCTGTTTTTCTTGGTAGGATAGTGCACCCGTTTGCATTGTTTCTAACTTTTGTTTGGATAGGTGTGGTCTTCCGTAACAGTCGCTCATCACTTTTGTACTTTTCAGATCCTATCTTACCAATGAAATTTAACCAGAATTCTTTCTCTCAGGTCATAAATTTATTTCTTATCTGGTCGCTTTTATGTTATGCATAACTCAGATTTGACCGTAATTTGGTTGCCTTTTTTTGTTCACAATAAAAATAAGAAAAATGCATACCTCCGTATGAAGTTCATCTTCCTTCCCACGGACAATTCTAGTTGGCCGGGAGTATGCTTCAACAACTTTAAGAAAAAGGTTTCCTCTTGATAATTCTTCCATCTAAATCAACATTGTAAACAATCAGGAGGACATAATTACTTTTGAAAAGTACTGTAAGACTTGTGGGTATCAACATCATTCAGCAAACCTAATATTTCCCATATTACAGTCACATTTAGTCCTCAATTCCTCATGAATAGTTATTTTTCTATAGAGTAATTTGTATCCCTGCATACTGGTACATTGAAATGCTAAACGAAGAATCTAAGACATGTCTAAAGGTCTGTTCGGAGGAAAGAATTTTAATTGTGGTTTAGAGTTCTAATTTCAATTCCAATTCTGTATATAGGGAATTCCAATTTCGAGCTGAATTAAAATTCTATTATTTGAATAGTTTAACTAGAATATATAAAATTTAAAGTAATACGTATGTTTGTCTAATAAAATAATAGAATACTTTGGTTCTATTAATTATGAACAAAGAAGACATTTAGAAGTGTGTGAACTACAGAGGGATATGACTTATGATCCAGACTAAGAAATTACGGGAAGAGTTGATTGAGCACAAATTAAGATACTAGGTCAAAGTTGATTAAGCATGGATTAAGATACTAGGACTTCGGAAAATCAATTTGGTTTTATATCAAAAGGTCTACAAATGAAGTTATTTATCTTAAACAGGGATTGGTAAAAGGTACCAAACCAAAGAAAGAGATCTACACAAGTTTTTTTATTGACTTAGAGAAAATTATAGTTGAGTGTCAAGTAATGTGCTGCGGAAGACTTTGAAAAAAATAGAAGTGTTCGTGTGACTTATATCTTAACTATACAAGACATGCATGACAGAAATAACTACTAGTGAAAACAAAAAACTAGGAGGTGAGACTAAGATAGGATTACATCAGGATTCATTAATCTAGTCCCGGATGTGCTTACCAAGAGCATAAACAAGATGATCCCTAATTGCATACTTTTTGTATATGAATCAATTTAGATCCAGGAATCAAGGTAATAGGTTAACTCTAAACTTGAAACTTTGGAAACAGACTTCAAAATCAATTGAGTATACATACAATGCAATATCAAATATGGAGTAAAATGAAAGAGGGATGCTTACTTTATATGCTGATTTTGCTGCAAGACAAGGAAAATTTGCTCTTTCGACAAGGATTGCTCGCACAAATTCTGCATTCACCCCCTTGTCAACCTGTTAAAAAAGTAGTCTTAGAAAGTGGATTTAGGTCTAATGCAATTTCACAAACCGGCTAATAAGATGGATGATATTTCAATGCACTTATATACTATAATTTAATTATATTTCTAATTGATGAGGGATTTCTAACACATCTGTTCATGCAATATTTTGAGCATGAGATTAGATATTTGTGAGAGGCCCAATAACAGCCTTATAGCGACTGGTATAGTCCCAACAAACTTTGCTAGGATAAAATCTATTACCATCTTAGAAAGTGGATTTAGAACGGTAAGGTTTGCATACACACGAGACTAGACATTGCATATGCGAGAAAAAAAAGAACTATTTTATTGATAATCACACCGATTACATTCTCATCACCTCTATTTGTAACAATCAAACTCCTTAAAATATGGAAGTAAGAAGATTCTAAAGATAACTTCTCCTAATCACTCCAGAGCTGTTGAGGATATTTTTATCCTAATACCCCGTTATTTACAACACACTTATATGCTATAATTTGACCATATCTCTAATCAATGTAAGTTTCCAACTTATAGCAACATGATAAAACTCACCAAACCATTACAGAGCATTATACACAAATACAAGAAGACGTGTTTATGATACATGTTCTACATGCAAATATATCATTGAATAATATTTGCTGAGCAAAACATCAGTGCCCAACTATAGTAATGATACAGTTAGGATCCAATAACATAGTATAGAACTTGAGTCCCACATTAGAATTTTCGGATATTGGTGTTTGGGTAGTTTTGTCGTATGATCTTCCAAGGTTCTTATCAATTGGTGTCTGTGCACCATATTACAACAAGCAGTGCAATGTGTAGTAGTATGGCAAGATGTTAGGATCGAATAGCAAGAAACGGGACTTAGTCTAACATTGGAAGTATGCGATTTTTCTTTGGTGTTTATAAGGCATGGGCTTGCCAACTACAATGGCTAGCTTTTGTAGTGTGGTTATCCCAAAGTCGTAATCAAAAGAAAGAATATACCAAGTGGTCAATAATTAAATTTTTGATCTGCAAGACTGCAACAAAGATTCACTTCAAAAACTCCTATAATTGGTGCTAATGATTCTCTCTCTAATCCGTACAATTATCTACATCCATAACCCCAAACAGTTGATACTTAATATAAATCTGGTAATTAGTTTGTGTAAAGTCCTTGCTGTTCTAAATAAGAAGCAATTAAGGAGTAAATATGAATTAGAATTTATATAAAACATTTTTTTCCCAAAAAAGAAAAATCAAAATCAAACTGCTATCAAACCATTTGCACCCCTTCCTTCCCAAACATACCTGATTTTGCTAAGAATAGTGTGTAAAACAATTGAAATATATCTTCAAGCCATTCACCTTATGCTTTTAAAGTTAATTTGGCCATAAAGAAACAAAGGCAAATATTTAAAGTAAAAGATAACAGTATGAAAAGTTTAATTGTAGTCAAGAAATGGACCGACTGTTATAATCATAATACCAACCAGAAATTGCTCTAATCTTCGCGTGACAAATTGAAGTACCTAAAGAAAGAGAAAACTGTTCTCATCAGATTTCAATCGCAAGAAGCAAGCAGAATTGAAATTTATGAAATACTTTAATCTTACATCATCTATTACATGAGGATCTACTTTAATGGGCTGGACTTCCGCAGCAAGTTCCAGGGCCTTTTTAAAATCTAGATTTTTATTCTTTTCCACCAATAGTTGCACCTGGAGTATAAAGTGCATCTCTGAGCGCAAGCAAATGTCTTTATAGAAATTCTACTCAAGCTTTTGGCAGGGAGGGTGGGTGCCGATATAAAAGGAAATACTTTAATAAATATTAGACAAATGAAAAGTATGTTGTACTTACAAGACCATATGAGATTCTTCGCAGACCAAAAGGATCATTTGAGGAACTAGGTTGACAACCAGCAGAAAATAAACCTACTAGGCTATCTAATCTGCAGAAAACTATCATATCTCATAAGATGCAGAGCTATGCTGTAAAAATCATTCGGACATATTCTACTATAACACGTACCATAAACACATTTCACATTGCAATGAAGAACATTCCATGGTAAAAATAAAAACGAGGAAACAGAACTCCCTGAAGTATACAATAGCATTGTTGATTCTTTTGTTAATGTTATAATCAAGATAAAGGAAAGTTCTATTGTCGTAGTTATTAGGATTTTTTAGAATAAATCCATTGTAGAACCTTTAGATAGACAAGCCTTTTACTGATCTTATTCTTATCCTTATCTTTTCTTTGTAATCTTTCCTATCGTACTTTTTTTTTTTATTTTGAATTTGAATAATAATCTGATTGGTTAGAAAATATCTAATAAAATCTTTCAATAAATCTCAATCACTGTAAATCTGAATTATCACTAAATTAAACAGGGAAGATATTTAAATTCTGGCATCAGTTCCACCTATCAGCAATTGCCAAAACTATGCCAGCATCACTTTCAGGAAGCGTGTCCCCAGAAAATCTAGGAAGCGTGATCTCAAACAAGGCCTCTGCAATCTGCAAGATAACAAGTGACAAGGAAAAGCAAAATTAACCAAACATGGTGCAATGAAGTTTTAATGATTGCAGTGGTAAAACATGATATTTCAGATAACCAAAAAAAAAGAAAAATTAAACAACCTGCTCCGAGTATCCATCTCTAAGGGCATAGTGACGCCCCATAATTCCCGAAAGTGAGGTAAATTCAGTGACAACTGCAGTGGAAAGATCAGACATCGCAAGTGAGGCAGCATCACGGATAATTTGTTGCACATCTTCGTTGATATCTAGGATGCGACTTAGTTCAGTAACCATGTTTTCAACACGAGTCATCTTATCAAGCATGGTCCCAAGCTTCTCCTGTTTCATTCCATGATATTGAAAACATGCAAGATGTGAGAGGTTAAGAGATATACTTTCAACAACTTTCACATAAAACTATTATTGTCGCCAGTTCCTGACTTTCCCTTATTTTCTTCTCAATATAAACAGTGAATCGATATTTGACCTGACCTAGAAGAAATAAAACGGGTAATGGAAAATGATAAATGCCTATTCATTCAATTTTCAATTTAGAAGAATTATTTTATATAGATTTTGGTTAGTATGAGATTTATATACAAGCACTTCAATAAAAGTTTAATTTGTAACTTACATGAAATAGAATGTTTTTAAGTTGCTTTCGGAATTCTGTAAACCTTTTACGGGTGTCCATCTCATAAAAGAACTTCGCATCTTCATAGCGAGCCCTACAAATATAATCAAGAGATTTTGATGTGCCTTCTCCCATTAAAGAAAAAACATGAAATGTGCCCATTACATTGTTCAAATATGTTAATTTTAGTCTTAGTAATTGAAGAAATGGTATCAATGAAAAAGATCATAGTCTCTAATGGGCCACATGACAGTTGAGGCTATATCTTGTTATATTCTACAGACTATACCAGAATCTTAAGTTTTTAAGTGGAAACACAAGAAAAGTTTTATATATCATCTCTATTGTGCTCTGTCACAGCTCCACATGAGCCTTCTGGGCTTCAAGAGTAAAATGTAGATGATACACAGACCAGCCTACCTTCTGCTAACTCATTAGATTTGGTAGAAAAGAATGGACAGTGGTAAGGACTGAGCCAAAAACCACTACCAGATTGTTTAAGCGGTCCCAATCTAATGTCAAAAAGCCAAATATCCTAAGAGCTTAAGCTGTTAGGAGAAACGCAAATGGATGGTTTTATATTACAACAACAAAACAATTCAAATAAACAAAGAAAAAAACTATATTGTGTAACATTTGATAGAGCCTTACTCCAATACCATTTTTTCCCAGGTATCACTACCTTATTTCAAATATTGTAGTGGCTTGTTCTCACAATAAATGTTTGAAGTTCATGAAGATATAAAATTATTCAAAGGTCAGCTAGTAGCTTAAGCTTTACGGGTTGGTTGACCCTTAATCGTTAAGTCCCACATTGCCTGCCTCAATTCTTGGAGCAAGACTATATATATATATATATATATATATATATATATATATATATATATATAAAAATTTTTTTTTATA